>CXWL01001061.1_pt1 | contig 93578 bp, 86 predicted proteins | sample 590931 | NCBI WGS metagenome assembly CXWL01 (sample SAMEA3498368, study PRJEB10139) | groundwater metagenome | biome: water well; material: biofilm material | place: Germany | collected 2015-04-27 | reverse complement strand
TTTCGGATTGAAACACCACCCATTCCCGGGACGTTGCGAAGCAACGGGACCGGGACCCATAAACACCAGCGGCTTGTGTCTATGGGCCCCTGACTTGCGCTTCGCGCAATCCGGGGAGGGGTGGTGAGTGATTCAATCAAGAACGATCGCGCTCTAGAGCACGGCGCGATCGCGCAAAGAAAAAGGCCCGGCTGACGCCGGGCCTTAAAGTTGAAATTCCAACCCAAACTCAAATACTCAGCTGGCGCCTGTCACGATGACGCCGGAAACCATACGGTCGCTGCTGCTCGGCTCGCCGAACACTGACCCCGCGTTACCGAACGCGGAATTCACGGGGCGTTCATTGGCGGCGACGATTTGCGGGGCCGCCGGCATGCCAGGGCCCGCTTGCGACAGCGGATCCTGCAGGTAGCGGCACTGCCCTTCAAACACCGCGCCCATCTCAACCGAAAGGCTTTGGTGGACGATGTCACCCAGCACATGCGCGTTGCGCGCCAAGATAACCTTGCGCGCCCGCACCGAACCTTCGACGCGTCCGTGGACGGTCACGCTCTCAGAAACGACATCACCCTTGACCATGCCGGTGTCGCCCACAGTCAGTGAGCCGCCGCGGACGTTGCCTTCAATTTCGCCATCCACCTGGAGTTCGGCGCCGTCAGCGTCGATGGTTCCGGTGATCTTCACGCCATTGGCGATGATCGACGCGATGCCAGCTCGGCCAGGCGTCTGTCTGCGGGGCATGATAGGTTCAGGGAGTGGAGGCATGGTCGAATCCGTTGATTTACCCTTGTTCGTGAACATGCCGTCCTGCCCTCAAGAAATTCACAGGATCGACCGCCCTGCCGCGGAACCAAACCTCATAATGGAGGTGTGTGGCTGTACTGCGACCTGTGGATCCCATTGAACCGATCCGCTGACCGATGGCGACCCGGTCGCCACGTTCGACTTGAATATCGCGCAAATGTGCGTACCGAGTTTTAAAGCCGTGCCCGTGGTCGATTTCGACGGTGTAACCGTACCCAGACCGGGCGCCCGCGAACACGACAACGCCAGGTGAAGTCGATACGACAGGCGCGCGCTCAAAAGCGGCCATGTCGAGCCCGGAGTGGAAAGCTGCGCGTCCGTTGAAAGGGTCGATCCGTTGGCCGTAGCCGGAGGTCTCGCGATAGTCGACGGCGACCGGGCGAGCGAGGGGGGTCGCATCGGCAATATCGCTGAGGCGGCGCGATTCTGTGACGCGCGCCGCAACCTGCGCGACACGCTGGGCGAACGCTGGGTTGAGGCCACTGTCCCGCAGGTAGGCGACGAAATCCTGCGGCACCAAGGGCCCGCCTGCACCAGAACCAGCGTCCGTGCCGGTCAGAGACGCCATGCTGACGCCGGTCATCCGGAGCACGCCGCGAACCTGCTCGCTGCTTTCGGCGACCTGATCTTCAAGCTCAGCCAGGGTCTGTTCCTGGTCGGATTCGAGCCGATCAGTCCGGGCGCGGAAGCCTACCGTGGTAACCTGGTAAGGCTCTGATGCAATCACGCGTGACTGACGGGGCTCTGCCTCGTCGATCGACGCGGCCATGATGATACGCGCACCATCACGCTCGACTGGGCGGGCCGCCGCCAATTGCACGCCAGCGCCCCCGGCGTATTCCAATAGCGAGCGCAGCACTTCGTGGCGGCTCTCGAACTCCGCAGTGGCGCGGTCAAATTGACGAGTGCGCTCCTCAAGTAGCGCTTGCGAGGCGGCTGCCTGCGCGCGCGATTCATTGAGCCAGCGGTCATATTTGGCGCGTTCGCGCTCGATTTCTGCATTGCTGGCGGTCGCCTGGGGGCCTTCCAGCACGGTGTTTGCGGTGGCGTAGACGCACCAACCGGCAAGTCCGACCGCACTCAGGGCCAAAAGCGCCTGCTTGCTAGGAGAGAGCGAAACATACCTAACCGTCCCGCCGCTGCGGTGGTAGATTTGACGCTCAGGAAAGACACGGTCGAAAAACGCCCGCGCCCGGGATCCGAACTGGCTCATTGTCCGCCACCGCCCGCTAAACAAAACACAAAAATTGCCGTTAGCCCCGCCAATATCAATCCAACCTGAAACGCTCTCGAATTGCAACAGGCCCTCGCTGCCGTTTACAGGAATTTCAGATTCCTTAACGGCGGACCTGCGAAAATCGCCCCTATTTTGGGCCAAATTGGTAAATGGACGCCTGCTTGATCAGCTTGCCTTAACTGCTTGCAAGACTTCATCCACATGCCCGGACACCCGGACCTTTCGCCATACTTGCGCCAGTCTCCCGTCAGCGCCGATCAAAAAGGTCGCACGCTCGATACCCATATAGCGCCGCCCGTACATGCTTTTCTCAACCCAAACCCCATAACGCTCGCAAACGTCGCCGTCCTCGTCCGCAGCCAATATCTGGGTGAGCCCATATTTGGCCGCGAATTTGTCGTGCTTTGCGGCGCTATCTCGCGATATGCCCACCACCACAGTCGCTGCAGTGGCGAATTGTTTCGCGTTTTCAGTGAAGTTTAGGGCTTCCGTGGTACACCCGGGCGTGTCGTCTTTTGGGTAAAAATAAAGCACAACACGCTTGCCTTTGAGGCTGGCCAGCTCGACGCGTCCGCCCCCGGCCGTTGGCAAGTCAAATCGGGGTGCGGGGTCTCCAGGTTTGAGTTCTTTCGCCAATTTCGGCCTCCGAGAATCCGACCGCCTAGCCGGCGGGTGCGCTCGCGGTGGCGCTGAGACTTTGCTTTGCGTCAAAACGCTTGCGCGCGCTAGAGTTCCGCGCGGGGCGCCGGAGACGAGGCGATGATACGCCGCTCGACGCTTATAGCAGTCGAGATTGCGCTTGGACTGGTTGCCGCCCTGGCGATCGGCCTCGGCGTCGCTTGGTGGAGGCTGTCCCAGGGGCCCCTCGAACTCAGCTTCATCCGTGAGCAATTGCAGACCGAACTCAGCGCCGCGCGCGGTGGTCGGCCGGTTGGCATCGAGCGCGTTGAACTGGGCCTGAGCCGAACCGGAGTAGCGCTTGAACTGCGAGCCGTTGGCGTGAGCGTTGAGGATAGCCAGGGCGGTGTGCTGTCGCGTTCGGACGAAGCGCGCATCGAATTGAGCGTTTTGCCGCTGCTGATCGGGCGAGTCGCACTGGTGCGAGCTGAATTTACCGGCGGCGAGATCACGCTCACGCGCAAACTCGACGGGGCGCTCCACGTGGCGTTCGGCCCGCCAGGCGCCCCGCCTGATATCATTGTGCCGCCGCCGCCACTGAACGAGACGATGCAGCAGCGCGTTGCGCGGATGCTTGACGGATTGGAGGCGGCGTTCCGGCCTGTAGGCGCGGGCGGGAGGTTGCGCGCGTTGAGCGTGCGACGCGCCAAGCTCGCCATTATAGACGATGCCGGCGGGGGCCGCTGGACCGCCGACGCCGCTCACCTTGAACTGGCCCGTCATGGCGGTGCATTGGCGCTGATAGCCGACGCGCGATTGGAAGCAACCGCAGGTGTCGCGCCGGCAAGCTTGCGCATCACAACGGACACGCAATTTCGCTCCGCCATCATCGAGTTTGGCGCGACCGAAGTGCGGCCCCGCGCTCTGTTCTCGCCTGCCGCACTGGGCCCGTTTGCGGGACTGGATGCGCCACTGACCGCAACAATAACCATAGGCCTTGATCGCCAAGCGGGCGTGAACCGCTTTGAGGGGGAAGTCGTGCTTGGGCGCGGCACAGCCGACACTGCCGGCGGCCGCTTCGATCTCGCCGGGGGGCGCGTCCACGGTCGCTACGATATCGACAGCGATGAACTCATCTTTGATCAATTGGCGCTCGCGGGCGCACGCACGCGGATCAACGGCGAAGTGCGTGTGCGCGATTTCTCCGCGATTCTGCGCGCTGCGCCAAATGCGCTCGCCGCCTTTGACATAGCGCTGCCGTCGATGACGCTCGATGTGCCGGGCACCTTTGCTGAGCCGTTGTCGTTCTCGAATGTGCAGGCCGTGGGGGCCATCGTTTCGGCTGAACGCACGATCCGTTTGACCCGGCTGCATGGCGAAACCGGCGATGCCGCATTCGACGCGGCCGGGCGTGTGTATTGGGCGGCGGTGGGCGTCGAGCAGCGCCTGTTCCCCGGCGTTGAAATTGAAGGCACAGTGCAAGGCGCGCTCGACGCACGGGCGGTGATGCACATGTGGCCCATCGGGCTCGGCGAAGCCGCGCGCTCCTACCTCGCCCGCGCCATGATTGGCGGACAGGTAACCGATGGTGTTGTGAAGCTGGACATTCGTCCCTCGGACATCGCCGCGGGGGTATTGCGCAACGAGGCGATGGACGTGCGCTTCAACGTCGCCAACGCGGAGATGCGGTTTCTGCAAACCATGTCGCCAATCACTGCCGGGCGCGGTTCGGCGGTGCTGCGCGGCAATCGCTTCGACATGAGCGTGCCGGAAGCGCGGTTCAACAATTTGGCGGTGAGCAACGGGCGCATCGAGGTGCCGCGCCTGAAGCCAAGAGGCGCGATGGCGACCTTTGCTGCGCACGTGGAGGGAGATGCGCGCAACATCGTCGAGGTGCTTATGCAGGCGCCGCTGGGATTGCGTGAGCGCCTGCCAATCGACGCGGCCACGGTGAGCGGACGCGGAATCGTCAACCTGCGACTGCAGCGGCCGAACCAGCGCGAAGCGCCATTTGAAGCGTGGCGCTTTACCATAGACGGTTCGATCCGTGATTTCGCGGGCGCGATGTCGACGCGCCGGGTGGCGCTGTCGAATGGGCAGCTGCAAATCCGCGGCGACCAGCGCGCCATCGTCGTCAGCGGGCCGATCCGTGCGGGGACATCGGAGATTCCCGAGGTGCGCTGGACCGAGCGCATCGGCCAGCGCGGCGCCGCATCATCCGAGTATCGCATCGCCGGCGATTTCGACGCGGACGATCTGGGGCGGCTCGGTTATCCGATCGCGCGTTACGCCCAAGGCCGCATTGGCGTCATTGTCAGCGGCCAAGGTCGCGGCTTCGATGTCGACCAGGCGCATGTCGATCTCGATCTCACCAGCGCCGCCGTGGAGGCGCCGCGCGGGTTCTGGACCAAGCGCGCCGGTCAAGCTGCTTCGGCGCGTTTCAGTGTCGAGCGGCAAAGCGACGGCGGGCTCGCGTTCGCCAACATCGATGTGCGCGGCTCTGGCATGCTGGCTCAGGGGCGCGTGCGCCTGGCGCGCGACAACCAGGTGATGGAAGCGGATCTGCCGCGCCTGCTGGTAGAGGGCCGTTCCGACGCTCGCTTGACAGCGACGCGCGCCGCCGATGGCGGGCTCGATGTCGCAGTGCGCGGCGCCTTGTTTGACGCGGCCCCGTTCATGGGCTCGGCCGATCCCACCGAGGCGCGCGCCGGCGCCCGCACCGCACCGCCTTCGCCACTGCGCGCAAGCGTTGTCGTAGACCGGTTGAAGCTGCGCGGCGGCGCAACGCTCGGCGAAGCGCGTGTTGAACTCGCGACCGTCCGCGGGGCGTTGGCGATGCTGACGGCGCAAGGGTCCTCACCGAGCGGTCGCTCGTTTGCGTTGGGGCTAGGGCCGCGTCCGGGCCAAGCGGACGGGCGCATCATCTTGCGCTCAGAGGACGCTGGCTTTGCGGTGCGCGCGCTCACTGGTTCGGAGAATGTTGTCGGCGGCACGGCGTCGGCGGAAGGCGAATGGCGCGCGGGACCGCCGAGCCAAGCGCGGTTCGACGTGCACTTGCGCGATTTTCAAGTGGTGCGACTGCCGGCGATGGCGCGCTTGTTGTCGACGGCTGGGTCGCTCACCGGCCTGGTGGAAATGCTCAACGGCGACGGCATCGGCTTTTCCAATCTTGAAGCCGAGATGACCTACGCCAACGACCGCCTGGTGTTCACCGACGGCAGCATGCGCGGGCCGTCGCTCGGGCTCACGGCCTCGGGCGCCTATGATTTGAACCGCGACAATCTCGATATCGATGGTGTGGTTGCGCCGTCCTACGGGCTCAACTCGCTGTTGGGTAATGTGCCCCTGGTGGGCGATTTGTTCGTGTCGCGGCGCGGCGAGGGCGTGGTCGGCATGACTTATTCGATCAACGGCCATGCGGGCGAACCGCGCGTCGGCGTCAATCCGCTCTCCGCGCTGACACCGGGGATTTTTCGCCGCATTTTCGAACCTGTGGCGCCGCGCCCGCCGGCAGCGCCCACCGCGCCCACGGGCGGCGGCGCGCATGCTTTGCCACCGGCGCCGGAACCGGAGGCGATCGAGCAGCCGTCCGCAGCGCCGAGCGGTGCGGCGGCGCTTGCCGACGAATTTGCCTCCAGCGTTCCGTGACTTAGTGCGCATTCCTTCCGGGTAGAGCCGCCACCACTTCCGCTCTCGCGGAATCCGGAGATGGGTGGGGGATCCAACGCGAACAGAACGCCTTTAGCCCGCGCGCAACAGCGCGTGCTTCTTCTTACCGAGCGAAAGTTTTACCGCGCCATCGACGAGATCAGCACTAGAGAGCGCAGCGTTTTCGTCGCTCACCGCCACATCATTTACGCGCAACGCGCCGGCGGCGATGTGGCGCTTGGCTTCGCCGTTGGACGCCACCAATCCCGCGCGCACGAAAGCGGCGGCGACGCGTAGGCCAGCGTCGAGTTCCCGCGCTGTGATCGGGAAGGTGGGCAGATTCGCTGAAACCTCGCCTTGCTCAAAAGTCGCGCGGGCAGCGTCTTCGGCCTTTAGCGCCTCCGCGCGACCGTGCAGCAAGGCGGTGGCTTCGGTGGCGAGCGTCTTCTTCGCGTCGTTGATCTCCGCGCCTTTGAGCGCTTCCAGGCGCGCGATTTCAACCAGCGGCAGATCGGTGAAGATTTTCAGGAAGCGCCCGACGTCGGCATCCTCGGCATTGCGCCAATATTGCCAATATTCGTAGGGGCTCAGCATGTCGGCATTGAGCCACACCGCGCCCTGGGCGGTCTTGCCCATCTTGGCGCCCGACGCCGTGGTGATCAGCGGTTGGGTGAGGCCGAAGAGTTCGGCGCTGTCCATGCGCCGGCCGAGATCGACGCCGTTGACGATATTGCCCCATTGATCGGAGCCGCCCATCTGTAATCGACAATTATAGCGCCGATGCAGTTCGACGAAATCGTACGCTTGCAACACCATGTAATTGAACTCGATGAAGCTCATCGGCTGCTCGCGTTCGAGTCGCAGTTTCACGCTGTCCATGGTCAGCATGCGATTGACCGACATGTGCCGGCCGACATCGCGCAGAAAGTCGATGTAATTGAGCTTCAAGAGCCATTCGGAATTATCGACCATGATCGCATCGCTTGGGCCGTCGCCGAAGCTCAGGAATTTTTCGAAGCAGCCGCGAATGGAGGCGGCGTTTTTGGCGATTTGCTCCTCCGAGAGCATCTGGCGCATCTCTTCCTTGCCGGATGGATCGCCGACGCGGGTGGTGCCCCCGCCGAGGAGCACGATCGGCTTGCCGCCGGCCTGCTGTAGCCGGCGCAGAAACATGATCTGGGTGAGGTTGCCGACATGCAAGCTCGGCGCGGTCATGTCGAAACCGATATAGCCGGTGACGCCAGTGTGGGCGACTTTGTCCAAACCCTCCAAATCAGTGCATTGATGGAATTGCCCGCGCGCGGTGGTGGTGCGCAGGAATTGGGAATTGGGGGCGGCTTCTGTCGTCATGGCGGGCGCTTAGCATGGGGGTGGACGCATTGCATCCAGACTCGAACGCGCTCCGGGACCCAGGGGCCGCAAAAGCCGTGCTCTAAGATCCCCTGGGTCCCGGCTCTCCCTTCGGTCGGCCGGGATGACGGTGAGTTCGGCGTCGGGCATTCCCCGCGTTACTGCGTTCTTAAGCGGTTCTTGTGCTAGGTGAGCGGCGTGCTTCACGAACTGATTTGCCACCCCGACACGCCCAGCGGCGCCATCGATCGCATCGACGTAGCGGTCGCGCGTCCAGAGCCCGGGCTTCTGGCGCTGCGCTACACCGTGAGCGGGCGGATCGCTGGCGTCCGTATCGCGCCGCCGGCCGAGCCGCTGCGCGCCGATGAGCTGTGGCGGACGACATGCTTCGAGGCGTTCGTCGAGACGGCGCCGGGCGCGGGCTATTACGAGTTCAATCTGTCGCCGTCGACGAAATGGGCGGCCTATCACTTCACCAATTATCGCGACGCCATGGCGCTGGCGGAGCTGTCGCCGCCGGCGATCATCACTGGCGCCAGCATTACGCATATAGATCTCGACGCGCTGATCTATCTGCCGCCGAGCGAAGGCGCTTGGCATTTGGCGCTGTCGGCGGTGATCGAAGAGACGAACGGGGTGAAATCCTACTGGGCGCTGGCGCATCCGCCGGGCAAGCCGGATTTTCATCATGCCGACGGCTTTGTGTTGGAGCTTCCATGAAGTTTGGCATCGATCGCTTGATTGAAGACGCAAGTTTGCGCGCGCCGCTTGCGGGCAAACGCGTCGCGCTGCTTGCGCACCCGGCTTCGGTGACGGCGAACCTCACGCATTCGCTCGATGCGCTGATGGCGCTGGGCGATGTGCGCGTCACGGCCGCGTTTGGGCCCCAGCACGGGATGCGGGGGGACAAGCAGGACAACATGGTCGAGAGCGCCGATTTCAACGATCCGGCGCATGGCATTCCGGTGTTCAGTCTGTACGGCGAGGTGCGCAGGCCGTCCGGGCAGATGATGTCGACGTTCGATGTGGTGCTGATCGATCTGCAGGATCTCGGCTGCCGCATCTACACCTTCATCACCACGCTTTTGTACATGCTCGAAGCGGCGGCTGAGCACGGCAAGGAAGTGTGGGTGCTGGATCGGCCCAACCCGGTTGGGCGACCGGTTGAAGGGCTGACTTTGCGTCCCGGTTGGGAGAGCTTTGTCGGCGCGGGGCCGATGCCGATGCGCCACGGGCTGACGCTTGGCGAATTGGGCGCCTGGTTCATCGCGCATTACAAGCTCGACGTCGCGTATCGCGTGATCGAGATGGAAGGCTATCGGCCCGACGCCGCGCCCGGCTATGGCTGGCCGCTGGGCGAGCGCACGTGGATCAACCCTAGTCCCAACGCGCCGAATTTATCGATGGCGCGCGCTTACGCCGGCACGGTGATGCTGGAGGGAACAACACTTTCCGAGGGGCGTGGCACGACGCGGCCGTTGGAAGTGTTCGGCGCCCCTGATATTGACGCGCGGCGCGTGATTGCGGAGATGCACAAGCTGGCGCCGCACTGGCTTCAGGGCTGCCGACTGCGCGAGTGCTGGTTCGAGCCAACGTTCCACAAGCACGCCAAACAGCTCTGCCACGGCGTGCAGATTCACGTCGACGATCCGAGCTACGATCATTTTTCATTCAAGCCATGGCGCATCCAAGCGCTCGCGTTCAAGGCGATCCGGCGGCTGTACCCGGACTACGCACTCTGGCGCGATTTTCCGTATGAATACGAGCTCGGCAAGCTTGCGATCGACGTCATCAACGGCTCGCCTTTGCTGCGCGAATGGGTAGATGATGCGAACGCCGCGCCAGGGGATTTGGATGCGGTGACGACGCCAGATGAACGGGCGTGGGACAGCGAACGCCGCGCGCATCTGCTTTACTAACGCGGCTCAACTCGGCGCGCGTTTCGCTAAAATCCGCTGCAACGTGCGGCGGTGCATGTTCAGCCGGCGGGCGGTTTCGCTGACGTTATGGCCGCAGAGTTCGTACACGCGCAGCCATGGGCCAGCTGTCACCCATCGGCGCCATCGTCCACCGCATTGGCGGATTGAGACTGCAGCGTCCCAAAGTGATCCCGCGAGGCGGCGCCGAATTGCCCGACGCGGTCTCTGATCTTGCCCGGCAACGACGCCTCCGGCCCAAACGCGAATCCAGACCAAACTACCTCCGCGCTCTCGGCGGCTTCCGCGACCATGACGACATCAGGAAGGCCGCTCCAGAGCACCAGCCGCGCCGTGAACCGAATGTCGCAACGACGGCAAGCTTCGGCGCGCGATCGGATAACCCGAATGCCTGGTTGCTCACTGAGCGCCGCGAGGAGCACGCCATCGGCTGCCCGAGCCAAGCTATCGTAGGCCGGATCGGTCGTGGCGTTTGCAACTTCGCCAACGGCGACAATTAGCGGGGTTGGCGCGCCAAACTTGCTTGCGGCAATGACGGCGAGCGCGCTGAGCGCAATGAGGACCGAAACAGTGATCGTTGTTAGGCTGAAGTGTCGCCGCTGCGGGAGAGTGACTCCGCTCCCAAGGACGTTTTTCGAAGACGTGACTTCCGGCGCAATCAGGCGGTAACCTCCCTTCGACACGGTTTCGAGGTAGACGGGGCGTTTTGCGTCGTCCCCCAACGCACGACGTAGGTCATGAACAGCGGTTGGTAAGCTGTTTGCGCTCACATGTCTGCGACCCCATAAATGTGCGATCAGCGCGTCCCGCGAAACCACCGCGCCTCGCCGTTCGCACATGAACTCCAACAAGGCGGACGTTCGGTGTTCCAAACGGATACGAGCGCCGTTTCGAGCCAATTCGTGACTTCGCGGAAAAAATAGCCAATCGCCAACAACATAGCTGGTTTCGCTTGATGTGCCCACCGGGATGCTCCGAACAATTCTTGATGATTTCCTTATTCGATTGCGCTCGATAGGTCACGTAATCGTTGCGCTACCTTGGGGGACGCGCGATGCCGCAACGCACATTTTCGTGGATTGGACTGGTCGCAGCGCTCTCGTGCGCGCTCGCCGCGTTTGCCTCTTTGCCTCCCGCGTTGGCGCAGGTCATTCAGCCGATGTTCCGAGGCGGGCCCGCCTTAACAGGCGTGTATGGTGGACCGGCGCCACGCAGACTCACCGGCGTGCGATTTACCTATGACGCCGGCGCACCGCTCCGGAATGCCCCGGCGATTTCTGGCGGCGCCCTCTTCTTTGGCGCCGCCAGCGGGATTTTTCGCGCCCTCAACGCGCAAACCGGCGAAGTGCTTTGGAGCACGGACGTTGGGAGCAGTGTCACGTCGTCCCCTGCGGTGGTTGGTCGATCCGTGTTTTTTACCACGCGCGACGGAACAATCCACGCTCTCTCCACGCGTTCAGGACGCCCGATCTGGAGCGCCTCGCTGGGGCGCGACGATGATGCGCTCAATTATTGGGATTTCTTTACGTCGTCGCCAACGCCGTATGGGGATAAACTCTATGTCGGGAGCGGCGACGGCGGTTTGTATGCGTTGGATCAGAGATCGGGGCGAGTGATCTGGCGTGCAACAATCGGATCACGCGTTCGGTCGACGCCTGCGGTCACAGCCGATGTCGTCGTCGTCGGCAGTCAAGGTGGTGAAGTGTTCGCCATCGATCGCGCAACAGGCGCCCAACGTTGGCGGTTCGCCACCGATGGCGCCTCCCATGAATTCGAGCTGCGGTACAATGACACGACATCAGTCTATGCATCGCCTACAATCGCCAATGGCATCGTCGCCATCGGCGCCCGCGACGGAAATCTTTACGGGATTGACCTTCAGACTGGCGCACAAGCCTGGAAGACCACGCACGACGGAGGCTCATGGATTTTGTCCACGGCCACTGCGGACGGCGCGCTGTATGTCGGCAGCGGCAGCGCTTTAATCATTCAAGCCGCAGACATGGCTACCGGCGCCGAGCGTTGGCGCGCGCCCGCAACCGCTGCTGTGTTCGGATCGCCAACGATCATTGGCGACGTGCTGTTATACGCGGACATGTCCGGGTCCTTGCGGGCGTTGGATCGAGCGAGCGGTGGAGAGCTGTGGCGGCTGAACATGGCGGACCGCGCCTTTTCAACGCCGGTGGCGGCGGATGGCATTGTATATGCCAGTTCCGACGCAGGGGTGCTTTACGCGTTAAACTCGAGTCCGACGCCGTCGTCGCGCGCAGGTCTGCGCCGATTGGCGTATCGTGCGGGCACGCGATCCGATGCGGTCCAAGGATGGTTCCAAAATGGTGTTGATCACTCGATTTTAGGGTTTTTCACTGGTCGGGGGTTTGAAAATATTGATGCTGACAATCTGCGTCAGGCGATGACCGATCAAATAGCGGGCGCCAGCCGCAGCGTCGTGGTGTTTGCCGACAATCACGCGCCATCGAACGTGCTCGAAACTGAAGACGAGTCCGCATTGCTTCGTCGATATCTGGAAGCGGGCGGGGCGGTGGTGTTCTTGAGCGACAATCCTGTCGCGATCCGCTTCAGCGAGGATGGCGCACTCGATTCTATTGACGAGGGCATCGCCGAGAACGTGTTGGGCCTGCACTATCCGAGGCGGCGAATTAACCGCGGACCTCACGTATCCCGCGCTACCGAAATTGGCCTGCGCTGGGGGAGCCGCCCCTACGTCGTCGGCGGCAGGGTGATTGGCGACGACCAAGTCACAGCGGTGCTTGGGCGCGACGAGTTCGGCATGGCGACAAGTTGGATGCGCACTTATGGCGCGAACGGTGGTTTTGTCCTGCAGCTGAACGCGCCGCAAAACCGCATGGTGGACTTCGAGTCCTACGCCAATATGATCGAATTCGCTCTTTCCAACCCGCCAAATTGAGCGCCCTGGTCGCGCCTTCGCGCTCAGTTACTCCTGTCCACGCGCCTCTGCACCGCCTGGCTCAAAATCGCGAACAGGGTTGACGGGCCCTAGCGCGGCGCGCGCTTAGCCAATATCCGCTGCAGCGTGCGCCTGTGCATGTTGAGCCGCCGCGCCGTTTCAGAGACGTTGTGTCCGCACAGCTCATAAACGCGTTGGATATGTTCCCAGCGTATGCGATCAGCCGACATCGGGTTATCTGGCGGTTCGGGGCGATCATCGGGCGCGGCCAGTAGGGCCTTGACGATGTCTTCGGGGTCGGCGGGTTTGGCGAGGTAGTCGATGGCGCCGGCTTTCACGGCGGCGACCGCGGTGGCGATGGCGCCGTACCCTGTCAGCATCACCACGCGGCAATCGGCGCGGTGCTTGGAGAGCGCCTCCACGACCGAAAGCCCAGAGCCGTCTTCCAGCCGCAGATCCAAAACCGCGTAGGCGGGCGGGGTCTTGATAGCGATGTCGTTGGCTTCGGCGACCGATCCCACCGCGTTCACCTCGAAGCCGCGTCCCTCCAGCGCCCGCGCCAGGCGCGTGCGGAAGGCGGCGTCGTCATCAAGGATCAAAAGCGATTTGTCGCCGTCAAGCGGCGCTGCTGCGGTCATGGGATACCAACTCCGATGTCCCTGTATGTAGAGCATTTTGGCCAAGGTCAAAGCACAGGCGCCTCAATAGACGAACGCGGCCAGCGCACACGCACGATGGCGCCTTCAAGGGGCGCCTTGCGGTTCTTCATGTTGAGCTTGGCGCCGGTGCGTTCAAGCAGCGTTTTGGCGATGAAGAAGCCGAGACCGAGGCCCCCCGCCGCGCCTTCTTCGTCGCGCTCGGTGATGTAGGGCTCGCCCAAGCGGCTGAGCACGCCGGGCGCAAACCCTGGTCCGTCGTCAAATATGCTGATCTCGACGCTCTCAGCGTCCCAGCGCGCCTCGATGTCCACGCGGGCACGGGCAAAACCCACCGCGTTTTCGACAATGGCGCCGAGAGCGTGCACGATTTCCGGCATCCGGCGCAGATCAAGCGCGCCTTCGCCTTGGGCGTCGATAATGATTTCCGCGCCGAGGCCTTCGTGCGGGGCGGCGATCTCTTCCAGCAGCAATCTGACCGGCGCCCGCGTTAGCATCACGTCCATCTGCTCGCGCCGCGCCGAGAGCTGCGAGAGGATCGCCCGGCAGCGCTCGCTCTGCGTGACCAGCAAGTTTAAGTCTTCGGCGCGCGGATCGTCGGATGGAAGGTCGCGAACCATCTCCTTGGCGACGAGGTGGATGGTCGCCAGCGGCGTGCCAAGCTCGTGCGCAGCGGCGGCGGCCAAACCTCCGAGCGCGGAAAGGGTCTGTTCACGCGCCAGCACGGCCTGCACTGCGGCCAACGCGATGTTGAGCCGTTCTTCCTCCGCCGCAACGCGCCAGGCGTAGACGCTGGTGAAGCCAAGGCCGATCAAAACGGCGGCGGCGATGCCAAACTCGTAAAGTTGTGGCAGTTCAAACGACACCTCGTCGGGCCATGGTAATGGCAAGCGCCAAACCGAGATTGCGCCAACGCACGCGAAGGTGAGCGCCGCCAGCATCGCCGTGACCGCGGGCCGCAGGATCGTGGCTGACACCGCCACCGGCGCGACGAACAAGAACACAAACGGGTTTTGCAAGCCGCCTGTCAGCGCCAACAACACCGCGAGCTGCGCCACGTCGTAGGTGAGCTGCAAAGCCGCTTCCCACTCGCGCGCCAGTTCCTGCGAAGGCCGTGCGGCGATCAAAGCGACGTTGAGCGCCACCGACACCGCAATCGCCAGCAGTGCCCATATCGCGGGAAACGCGACATCCAGCCCGTAGCGCACGTAAACCACCGCAATTGTTTGCCCGAACACCGCGAGCCAGCGCAGCAAGATGAGTGTCCGCAAGCGCACGCGGCTTCGCGTGGTCCAGAATGTGGGAGTTGGCGCGGCGGTGAACTCAGAGGCGGACATTGGCCGCCACATGCGCCAGCCTGGCGGCTCGGCTCAAGGGCGCGCGTCAAAATTGTGTGGACCACGTGCGGCAAAGCGCCCGGTGTGCGGTCGCGCCGCGTTGATTGCGGGGCGCCCCGCCCCTTAGCGTTGGGCGATGGCAGAGCCCCCCGAAACCCCGCGCCGCAATCTGACCGGCGCGGTCGTACCCGCGCTTGCGGCGGCCGCGTTGGCCGGGTTTGGCGCTTTGTTGCTGGTCGGGCGCAGCGGCGAAACCAAGCAGGCCGAGGCGCCGATCATCGAAAATTGCATTCTCGCGGGGGCCGAGGAAGTTGGGGGCCCTATCGCACTTGTCGATTCTAATGGCGCGGCAGTGACGCACGCCGATTTCGCTGGCGCGCCCGTCGTGGTTTATTTCGGGTTCACCCATTGCCCGGAGGTTTGCCCGACGGCGATGTACGCGTTGGCTGCGGCCCTCAGCCAACCTGGCGGTTACGACGTGCGCTCGGCGTTGGTCAGCCTTGATCCGGAGCGCGACACGCCAGAGGTGATGGGCGCCTATTCCCGCACCGACGGCTTTCCGCCGGGCCTGGTTGGACTCACAGGCACGCGCGCGCAGGTGGATGCGGCCAAGGCGGCGTTCCATGTGTTCAGCGCGCGCGAGCCCCTGGAGGGGGACGCCTACACCATCAATCACTCGTCGCTCTTCTATGTGCTGGACGGCGCATGGCGGACCCGCTCAATCGTCCGCACCGATGGGGCAAGCCCCGAGCAAATCGCCCAATGTATTGCCGCCGGGCTCGATCTGCCCTGAGGCGTCGACGGCCTAGCTCCAGAGGCCTATTGCCCGAACCCCCAGATTAACGATAACGGCCATTACGGGTGGGGGCACTCGCCTGTTAGGGCGTCTTAGCTTGTTGGAAACGGGGGAGCGCGCACAATCCGGGCGGGATTGCTGCGGTGCAGCACGAAGGGCTTGCATGCTTTATTCAATGTACGAACTTGGCCATCTGTCGGTCGCGCCGCTGCGCGTGGCCGCGATGATGCAGTCCAGCATGCTGCGATCGGCGCTCAACCCTATGGTTGACAGCGAAGTTGCGCGCACTGCCGCGGCTGCTTCCGACCTGTTTGAAACCGTCACCCGCCGCTATCGCAAACCTGCCTGGAACTTGCCGACCACTTCAGTCGAAGGGTTGGAGGTTGCGGTGACGCCGAAGCCGGCGTGGTCGTCGCCGTGGTGCGACATGGTGCATTTCGAGCGCGACGCCGATGCGTTGATCGCCGCGCGCGGCGAGCGCAGCGAACCCGCCGTGCTCATCGTCGCGCCAATGTCTGGCCACTACGCAACCTTGTTGCGCGGCACGGTTGAAGCATTCTTGCCAGAGCACGAGGTCTACATCACCGATTGGCACGATGCGCGCCAAGTGCCAGTGCTGGCCGGCCGCTTCGATTATCACGATTACATCGACCACGTGATGGCGATGCTGCGCGTGCTGGGACCGGAGACGCACGTCGTCGCCGTATGCCAGCCGGGGCCGCCGGTGCTGGCGGCGGTATCGCTGATGGCGCAAGCGAACGACCCCTGCGCGCCCGCGACCATGACCTACATGGGCTCGCCCATCGATGCGCGCAAATCACCGACGGCGCCGAACCTGCTCGCCGAACGCCGCTCGATCGACTGGTTCCAGAAAAATATGATCCACACGGTGCCGGGGATGTATCCGGGCGCGTTCCGCCGGGTCTATCCGGGCTTCCTGCAGCTCGCGAGTTTCATGGGCATGAACCTGTCGCGTCACGTCGATGCGCATTCGGATTATTTCCAGGACTTGGTGAAGGGTGACGGCGACAGCGCCCAGAAGCACCGCGATTTCTACGACGAATACCTTTCGGTGATGGACCTCTCTGAGGAGTTCTACATCCAGACGCTGCGCGAGGTGTTTCAGGAATACTCCCTGGCGCGCGGTGAACTCGTGCATCGCGGCGAGCGCGTCGATCCTGGCGCGATCACCAAAACCGCGCTGCTCACGGTCGAAGGTGAACTGGACGACATTTCTGGCATCGGCCAGACGCAAGCGGCGCACGATCTTTGCACAAACCTTCCAGAGCACATGCGCCAGGACTACATTCAGCCCGGCGTCGGTCATTACGGCGTTTTCAACGGGCGGCGATTTCGCACTGAGATTTATCCGCGCATGCGCACCTTCATGCGCACGTTCCAGGCGCCGGCGGCGCGCATCGCGCGCGCAAAACTCAAGCTCGTGGCTGGGCAAGGCTGAAGCTTTTCCACAAATAGTTCACAACAAGACAGCTGCTGCGGCGCTTGGGCGTTAGCCTAGGTCGTGAGACTCTTTGCGCATGCGCTTCGATTCGCGGAACCAACTCGATCCAATTCAAACCGAAATCGAAACGATCGATGGTCGGCGCGTGGCCGTGAAGCTTGTGGTTAACACGCGCGCGCGCCACGTTTCCGTGCGTATTGATCCGACGCGGCGCGAAGCCATCGCCACCGCGCCCTCGATCCGTCAGCTCAAACACGCGGCGCGGTTCGCAGCCGAGCGCGCCGGTTGGATCGCGTCGGAACTCGCGCGTTTGCCGATAGGCGTGGTGCTGCAACCCGGCGCGCGCGCGCCGCTGCGCGGCGTGGTTCACGAACTTGTGCTTGAGCACGGCCGCGCTGCGCCGCGCGTGGAGTTGGGCTCGCCGCCGCGCATCGTCGCCCCGGCGCCTGATCCGGCGTTGTTCGAGGCGCGCCTGTTGCGTTTCTTCAAGGAGCAAGCGCGAGCTGATCTGAGCGCGCGGGTCGGCGTTCATGCGCAACACTTGGGTGTGAGCCCGCGGCGCATTCAGGTGAAAGAGCTGCGCTCGCGTTGGGGGTCGTGTTCGGTCGACGGGGTGTTGTCGTTCTCGTGGCGCGTCGTGCTGGCGCCGCCCTTCGTGCTCGACTACCTGGCAGCCCACGAAACCGCGCACTTGAAGGAAATGAACCACTCGCGCCGCTTCTGGGCGCATGTGCGTCGCGCAATGCCGGATTTTGAACGGGGTCGCCAATGGCTGCACGAGCACGGCGGCGCGTTGCATGCAGTCGGTTTGGCGCGTTAGCTTTTTCCGGGGATGAGCATGCGCCGTAGCGTGCTGTCGCGGTCGATGAAGACGTGCTTGAGCACGCCCGACATGTGCAAGCCAATAAGCCCAATCAGCGCCCAGCGACCGATCGCGTGCATGAGTTCGGCGAACTCGTGGACGCTTTCGCTGCGCTCTGGAAACGGGCTCGGTAGTGAGAACAATGAGAACACGTTGATCGCCCGCCCGCCTGACCACACCGCAAGCGGCCCGGAGATGATTTGGATAATTATGGCGAGCAGCAGCAGGTGGTGGGTCGCGTTCGCGAGCAGGCGAAAAGCTGGCGGTTGCGGCAGCGGGGCCGGTTGGGGTTGAGCGTAGTGGGTCATGACACGCAGAGCCAACAGCAGAATGAAGCTTGCGCCCATTGAGACATGCAAGGTCATGAACGCGCGCCGCGCCTCACGATCGCCGGCTTCCTCGGCGAAGTCAGCGTTGAACCCACTCCAGAACATGGCGGCGATCGCAATCACCGCCAGCCAGTGCAGCGCCACGGAAACCGCCCCGTAGGCGCTGCGGTCATTGCTCAGTTGCATTGGCTCTGCCCCGCGACGCCCGTGGATGTACACGCCTACTGACTGCCCGGCGCGACGCCCGGGCCGATGTGCTGGTTAAAGAAGGCGAGTGACTCGGTCATAACCGTGCGTAGGGCGTCGCCCTGGATGGGAGTCACGTTGTGGTCGACATCGTCCAGCACGATGAGCCGCGTCGGTTTGCCCGCGCGCTCCATCGCCTGCTGCATTAATTGGCTCTGCTGAATTGGCACTGTCACATCCTCATCGCCATGAATGATGAGCAGCGGAATAGTGACGCGCGCGGCGTTTTGCGCGGCTGAGTATTGGTCCAGGGCTTCGTCGTCGCCGCTCGGATCCCCGATCGCCTCGGTCCAGTACTGGTAGGCGATGGATTGCGAACCGCCGCCGCCGCCGCCGTTCACGTCGTTGCTACGTGATCCTGTGCGCACCCAACGAAGCATTGCCCGCAGGTCCGATACGCCGGCGCCGGCGACCGAGCATTTGAACAAATCGGTGTTCATGAACGAAGCGGTGAACGCGACGTAGCCGCCATAGGACCACCCCATGATGCACATGCGATTGGGGTCGGCGATGCCTTGCTCAATCAGATGACGCGCGCTGTCGGCTACATCTTGCTGCATCCGTTGGCCCCACTGCCGGTGCCCGGCTTCGACGAACCGTCGCCCGAAGCCGCCGCCGCCGCGAAAATTCGGCTGAAACACGGCATATCCCTGACTGGCGAGCGCGGGCGCTACGAAATCGTTACCCCACACGTCACGTCCCTCTGGGCCGCCATGGGGGACGACAATGGTTGGAAGGTTGCGTGCGTCCGTCACGCCTGGTGGGAGCCACAGGTACCCCCATTGGCGCATGCCGTCTGATGCCGCGTACTCGATCACGCGCTCGGTCGGCAGCAGGGCTGCACTAGAGTCAGGACGCTGCCGAAACACAGCGTTTAGCGAGCGCGTTTGGTGGTTGTAGAGATAATATGTGCCAAGGTCTTGCGGCCCGCTTGTCGCGATCAACCAACGATTGTTGTCTTCGGACGTTTCCAGCAGGAACGTGTTTACGTTCTCGCCCAGCGCTGTGTTGATAGAGGCCCAGCGTTCGGCGAAGGCGGCGTCCTTGGGTTCACATGTCCATCGATGCGCCCACCAGCACGCGGCCAGTATCACATTGTTTTCGGTGTCGAGGGCGGCGGCCGATACGTCGAAGGATTCATTGGCTTGGACAGTTTCGACGTATTCGCCCGTGCTCGTGTCTAAGATATAAAGCCCGCTTGTGTCGTGGCCGTCGCGTCGTGCAAGCACGAACACTTGCCCGGGCTGGAGTGCTGCGCCTACGGGCTGGAAATCGGGGCCCGAATTGGCGCCTTCGGCGCCGCGGAAGCGCGCAAACTCTGTCCAGCTGCGCGAGCCGGGGGCTCGGCGCAACCAGGCAAAACCGCGACCATTGGCGACGACGTCTTGGCGCAGCACCGGCGCGCCGTTGACATCAACGACCCAATTGAAGGTGAAGAGCGTTCCCTGGTCGACCTTAGTGAATGCACCGGTGTGTACGTTTACGCTACGCAACTCCGCGCCGCCTATCGCAGGCACGATCAGCAGCACGTGGTCGTTGTCGTTGGGCAGGAGACTCACGAACGCGGCGTCGATTTCGCGCGGCAAGCCCTGTTGCGCCGAGGGATCATACAGAGGGATGAGGCCGGAGCCATCCAAGTTAGAAGAGTAGATACGCGTGTTGGTTTCGAAACCATCATCGACGCTTGCACGGCGGATCATGCTACTGCGCGTGAATTCAACGCGGTTTCGTTGCTGCAGCGTAAACATGATCCTTTCGTTGGACACAAACCTGACATTGGCGAGCTGCAGGCTCTGATCGATGCGCGCGCGTTGAATAGCGGCTGCGCGCCGTGTTTCCATGTCGACGACCATGAGCACGTCGCCGAGTTCGTCATGTCTCAGCGCGGCGATAAAGCGCCCGTTCGGAGACATCGCAGCGCCACGAAATGTGTCGTATCCGACAAACCAGTCGAGGGGCGCGCGCGGGGCTTGCTGCGCTGATGCCGACAGCGACAGCAGCGCCAAGCCTGCGGCGACCAAGGTTAGAAAAATCCGCTGCACGACACCCCCCCACAAGACGCGCTGACAAGCTGCTATCTCAGTCTGTCTAGCCAACGTCTCAGGGGCTGTCAGCTGCTGAGTTCAGCCTTCGGGGCCAAAATCGAGTGAGCGATCCTGATCGTCGGGCAGGGGCGCGGTAGGGGCGCCCAATTCGCCGAGGGGTGCGCCGATGGCGGTCAACGTTGGTGTTTCAGGATCGGGTAGGCCGATGTCGTAGTCGCCGGGGCGCGGCATTTCGAGGGTGCGCGCAGGGGTGTTGCGAAGCGCCACCGCCATGAATTGCGCCCAGATGTCGGCGGGCAGCGAGCCGCCGGTAACCCGCGCTGTCGCCGTGAAATTGTCGTTGCCAACCCACACGCCAGCGACAATGCCCGGTGTGAACCCAACGAACCAGGCATCGCGGTAATCGTTGCCAGTGCCGGTCTTGCCGCCGATCTGGCGCCCGGTGATGCGCGCGCGGGTTCCGGTTCCCGCGTCGACGACGCGGCGCATCATGTAATTCATGTATCGCATCGGTTGTTCTTCGATGACCCGCTCGCGATTGCGCTGGCGCCAGCTCCACATGGTTTCGTCGCTGTTGCCGCGTCTAATGCGCGCGACACCGTGGGGCATAATCCTGTAGCCGTCGGCGGCCATGGCGCCGTAAGCCTGCGTCATTTCGAGCAGCGTCATCTCCTGCGCGCCGAGCGCCAATGAATCGTAGGGCTCAAGCGGCGAGGTGACGCCAAGGCGGCGCGCTGCATCAATCACGCTCTGGCCGCTGACTTCGTGCGCCACCCGGATCGCCACCATATTGTAAGAGAGGGCGAAGGCGCGCGCGAGTTCCGTGGGCCCGTGATATTCGTCCTCGTAATTGCCGGGGCGCCAGTCGCCGAACTCAATCGGCGCATCCTCGCGCACGCTCCATGGCGTGAGGCCATTTTCCATGGCCGCGAGGTAGATGAAATACTTGAACGATGAGCCAGGCTGACGATGGGCCTGGGTGGCGCGGTTGAACTGGCTTTGATCGTAGTCACGCCCGCCCACCATCGCTCGCACGCCGCCTTCATCGTCGAGCGCGACAAGTGCGGCCTGGCCGACTCGGCGCGCCTCTCCCTGCTCGGCGAGCACGGCTTCGACAGAGGTAGCCCCCGCGCGCTGCGCGGCAATGTCGAGCGTGGTCTCGACAATGAAATCGTCGCGCTGCGTGCCGATCACTTCGTTGAGCAAGGGATCGATCCAGTCGCGGTAATAGCCGAGCACGCCGGCTGGGTTGCGGCGGCTGATGACCAACTCCTCTTGCAGCGCCGCTTGCCTTTCGGTGTCGCTGATGAAACCGAGCGTCACCATTTCGGTCAACACGGTCTCGGCGCGGTCGCGCGCGGCGGCGATATCTTGGCGGGCCGGATTGAGCCGGGATGGCGCTTTGACCAGGCCCGCCACCATGGCCGATTGCAGCAGCGTAAGTTCGCGCGCTGGGCGGTCGAAATAGCGTTCAGCGGCAGCCTCCACGCCATAGGCGCCGGCGCCGAAATAGACCCGGCTCAAATAGAGCGCGAGAATCTCATCCTTGGTGAACCTGGTCTCAAGCCAGATCGCCATCGCAATTTCTTGAGCCTTTCGCCGCCAGGAGCGTTCGTTGGTGAGGAACAGGTTCTTGGCTAGCTGCTGGGTGATCGTCGAGCCGCCCTGCACAACGCGGCCGGCGCGTAGGTTCTCGGCGCCAGCTCGCATCATGCCGCCGAAATCGACGCCAAAATGGTGATAGAAACGGCGATCCTCGATGGCGACGAAGGCTTGCGCGACGTAGGGTGGCAGCGTCGCCAAATCGACAGGGGGCGCGTTCTGGGCGCCTTCGCGCAAAATCACGTGGCCGTTGCGATCAAGGAAGGTGATGCTCTGCCCGTTGCGCGCTTCCCAGAGGTCGTCGGTGGAGGGCATGCCCCAGGTGACAAAAAAGAAAAAACCGAAGACGAGCGCCACGCCGCCCGCCGCCATCCAACCGCCCCAGACGGCGGCTTCGCGCACGTTGCGCGGATGCTTGATGCCGCGAAGGCGGCGGAGCACCTCGCCGCCGAACGCACGGCTCGCGCCGACGAATGCGACCCATTTCGGCTCCGTTACATCACGCGCTTCTCGCGCAAACGCCGCCGCACGTGCTTGCGCCTGCGCGAGAAGCGAGGCTCGCGCCGCGTCTGGGTCCTCGCCCGCGCCGCGGAAATAGTCTGGCGGTGGCCCGGCTTCAGGTTCGGCGGCGTTCTCGATGGGCGATTCATCAGGCGTGGGCGGGGCGTCGGCGGGCTTGAATGGCGCCGGTTCAGCCATGTGGACGATGATCTCCTCGGGCGGAGGCATCGGTTCCTGTGGCGCGCTGTCGCTTGTTACCGGCTCGGCGGCGATATCGGCGCCCTTGACGCCTTCATCCGGGAGCGCGCTTTCAGTCACTTCAGTTTCTAGCGGTTGGGCGGCCTCGACCGCCGATTCTAGGTCTGCGACGTCGAGCGCTTCTTGAGGCACGTCCGCCGGCTCGGAGACGTTGGCGCCTTCATCCAGGAGCGCGAGTTCAGCCTCTTCGGCTTCAAGCGGTTGGGCGGTTTCGGCTGCCGGTTTGAAGTCTGCGACGTCGGGCGCTTCGAGGGGCACGTCCGTCGGTATGTCAGTGACGGCGATCTCTGGCTCGACGTCTTCGATCGCCTCCAGAGGAGCGGGCGTTTCCAGCTCTGCAGGCGCACTTGCGCTGCTTTTAAAGGCCGCGATGTGGTGATGCGTCGGTTCGCCCGCGCCAGCTTCCTCGTTCTCGGCGAGGCCAGGCAATTTGGGGTTTTCGGCGGCGCCGGTATCTGTGACGGCATCTGCTGTCAGGCGCTCGGTTTGAGCGCGCAGCTCATCTGCCGACGCCGGCGGTTGTTCCGCATCGAGCGACCGCGCCGGATCCTCGTCCGGCCGGTTCGGATCGTCGTCGTCCACCACCCTGGTTCAACCTCCGCGCTGCTGGTAGCGCGATTCGAGCGCGGTACTCACAGGCCCCTCATTTTGGGGGAGTGAGCCGCGCCCACGCGACAGCGTAAGCGCGTGGGCTTCCGCCTGCATTTACAATCTGGGCGCGTCGGGTTTGGATCGCAACCGAAACCGGAGCGGCTTTGTCTTGCGACACAGCGGCGGGACGGCCATATATGGTCGGTGCGGCAGAAATTCCCCTGCGGCAAGGAGGTTTATGTATGAGCGACCCCCGCTTTAACACGCAGTCTATCCCGGCTGGACGCGTCGACATGGCGGTCGACGCCGGCCTGCGCGCATTCATGCTGGGCATCTACAATAAAATGGGCCTAGGCCTATTGCTGTCCGGCGGGCTGGCCTGGATTGTGGGCACCACGCCCGCCCTGTTCACGACGCTGCTGACGCCGCCGCTGGCCTATGCGGTCATGTTTGGTCCGTTGGCGATCCTGCTCATCTCCAGCTTCACCATGCGCAACCCATCGCCGACCTCGGCGAACCTCATCTATTGGAGCGTCGTGACGCTGATCGGCGTTGGCATGGGCGCGCTCGTCTACGTCTATGCGCGCATCCCCGATGGTATGACCACCGTGGCCAAGGCGTTTCTGATCACGGCAGCCTCCTTCGGTGCGCTGAGCTTATGGGGTTATACCACCAAGCGCGACCTGACCGGGTTTGGCACCTTTTTGATCATGGGCTTGATTGGCGTCGTCATCGCCTCAATCGTGAATATGTTCATGAACAGCTCGGCACTGAGTTTCGCTATTTCGGTGATCGGCGTCTTGGTGTTCGCGGGGCTTACGGCGTTTGACACGCAGCGGCTGAAGCACATGTATTATCAGCTCGGCGGCGATAGCCGCGCGGCGGCGGTCGGATCGACTTTTGGCGCGCTCAGCCTGTACCTGAACTTCGTCAACCTGTTCCAGTTTATCCTCAGCCTGATGTCTCCGCGCAGCTAAGCGGCGAGGGTTAGACCTGGAAGCGACTTACGCCCCGGCTTCAGTCGGGGCGTTTTCGTTTGCGGCGGGCCTTGGCCCCGCGTCCAATTCCAAGTCCGCCAAGCCAAGAGCGGTCCGGATATTATTACAATTGAAGCAGGTCAGGTTTTGGCCTGAATTTTTGCTTGCCCTCGCCGCATTGCGGCGCGAACTTATCTACGTGGCCGGTTGGAGAAAGGCTCGTACCCGGTTTCTATCAGCCCCCCCAGCCCCCCGGGTGCGCGCTTCAGCCGGCCACACTTACCTTCCCGAACCGCCCGCGCCATGCGCGGGCGTTGTTGTTTCCGGCTCGTAAAACGTCGTAAAATCTGAGGGTTCAAGGGCCCTACGGCTGGGCCTCGTCGCATCTAGGCCGGCGCGACTTGGCCGACCTCGGACAACGCCGACCGAACTTGGCGCGGTGTTAACACCTCCGAAATCGAAGCGGGAATCAAGCCGACTGATTCGCGGCGCCTGTGGATAAGAAGCAGTGGTATTTTGGATGAAAGGGCCGTAAGAGCGGCGCTCGTTTTTCGAGGGGAACCCAATCCACATGTTGTTGCAGGTCGATGGTTTGCGGAAGACCTTTGGCCGGCGCGCGGCCGTGGATGGCATCGGCTTCTCGCTCGACGTGGGCGAGATCGTGGGTTTCCTCGGTCCCAATGGTGCGGGCAAGACCACCACCATGCGGATGATCGCCGGCTATCTTGAGCCGGACGAAGGTGTCGCCAAGGTTTTCAACATTGATGTCGCGCGCGAACGTCGGCGCGCGCAGGAGCGTGTTGGGTATTTGCCCGAGGGCGCGCCGCTCTATGGGGAAATGACGCCGTGGACTTTCTTGCGCTTCGTCGCCGAAACGCGTGGCATGCCGCGTGAGGGCGCCCGCCATGCAGTGCGCCGCGCGGCGCAAGACGCCCGCCTCGGCGACACAATCGACCAGCCGATTGAGACACTGTCGAAAGGCTATCGGCGCCGTGTCGGCTTGGCTGCCGCTTTGCTGCACGATCCAGTGTTGTTGGTGTTGGACGAACCCACAGATGGATTGGACCCCAACCAACGCCAGGCCGTTCGCGAGCTGATCCGTCGTCTCGGCGAGGAGCGCGGGCTGATCATCTCCACCCATAGCCTCGAGGAAGTTGAAGCCGTGTGCACCCGCGTTATCGTTATCGATCAGGGCCGCATCGTCGCCGACAAGACGCCCACGGCGCTGCGCGAGGAGCACGGCAGCCTGGAGCGGGCGTTCCAGGCGCTCACGCGCGGAGAGGAACGCGCGTGACCAAACGACCGGGCCTTGCCAGCATGCTTGCCGTCTATCGGCGTGAGCTTTTGTCCTATCTCACCACGCCCACGGCCTATGTGTTTGTGGCGGTGTTCTTGTTCGCGATTGGCTTGTTCACCTTCCAAGTCGGCGGTTTCTTCGAGCAGCGCCGCGCCGAGCTGATGGCGTTCTTCGCCTTCCACCCCTGGATATTCATGGTGTTCCTGCCGGCGGTGGCGATGCGGCTCTGGTCGGAGGAGGCCCGTTCGGGTGCGCTCGAATTGTTGTTGACGTTGCCGGCGCCGACGTGGGCGCTTGTGCTAGGGAAATTTCTCGCGGCATGGACCATCGCTGGGGTGGCGCTGTTGTTGACGGCGCCGCTTTGGGTGAGTGTCAACGTTTTGGGCTCTCCCGATAACGCGGCGATCTTCACAGCGTATCTGGCGAGCCTGCTGATGGCGGGCGCGTACATCGCCATCGGCTCGGCGATGTCGGCGCTGACCTCGGCGCAAGTGGTGGCGTTCGTGCTGGCGGTGCTGATCTCGTTTGTGCTGACCGCGCTTGGCTTGCCGCTGGTGTCGGATTTCTTCTCGGGGTTTGTCGGCGGCGGCGTGGCGGAGGCGGTGTCGCGTTTCTCGATCTTACATCATTTCGACGCGGCCCAGCGCGGCGTCGTGGAGTTCCGCTCGGTGTTTTATTTTGTGTCGCTGATCGGGCTTTGCCTGGGCTTTACCGCGCTTGCGGTCGATGCGCGGCGGGGAGGCTAGTCCCATGAGCGCGCGCCGTTTCGCTCTTTTCGCCGCCTTGGCGTTCCTGATCGTTTTCGTGGCGGGAAACGTCATCGCCAATTCGTGGTTCCGCTCCTGGCGCCTCGATCTGACCGAGAACCAGCTCTACTCGCTGAGCGCAGGCACTCAAAGCACGCTCGATTCTTTGAGCGAGCCGATCGAGCTTAAACTCTATTATTCGCGTGACGCCGGCGCGACCTTGCCGCAATTGCAGACCTACGCCGCGCGCGTGCGCGAAATGCTGCAGACATTTTCCGCGCGCTCGCATGGCCGGGTGCGGTTTGTGGAAATCAATGTTGAACCGTTCACCGAAGGCGAGGACGAAGCGGTTGAGGCTGGCATTGAGGCGGTGCGGCCGTATCAAGGCGCCGACCCGATCTATTTCGGCTTGACCGGCGCCAACGCGATCGACGACCGGCGCACCATTCCAAGCTTCGACCCCCAACGTGAGCCGTTCCTTGAATACGAAGTGACGCGGCTGATTTACGAATTAGAACGCCCCGAACGCGCCCGCGTCGGGCTCATCACGTCGCTGCCGATCGATCCCGCCGCTGCGGCTGATCCTCAATTCGCCGCCGCCGGGCAATCGATTTTCGCAACCGAGATGGGCCGGCTGCTCGACGTGGAAAAGCTCGCGCCCGACTTTACCGTGATCCCCGACGTCGATGTGTTGGCGATCATTCACCCGGGCGTGCTGACGCCGGGCCAGCTCTACGCCATCGATCAGTTCATCCTACGCACGGGCCGCGCTTTCATTGCGCTCGATCCCGCATCGTTGATGGCGCAACAAGCTGGCGAGAGTTTCAACCCGTTTAGCCCGGCGGCCCCCGCGCCAACCAGTTCGGCGATCGAGCCCTTGCTGGCGCGTTGGGGCGTGGCGATGACGTCGGGCGTGGTGCTCGACCTCGAACGCGCGCTGCCCATTCAAGCGCAAGACGAAAACGGTCAAGCGGTGCAGGCGCCGCAACCGCTGTTTTTCACTATACCAGCCGACAAACTCGACCGCGAAGATCTGATGACGGCGTGGTTGCGGCGGGGGGTAAATTTTGGCCTGGCCGGCGGCTTAAGTTGGAGTGAGCGCGACGGCGTCGAGGTGCGCGCGCTCGCCCGCACCAGCGGGCAGACCATGCGCATGCCGGCCGAAGCGGCGCTGCTGCGGCCATCGCCGATGGAGATTCTGCGGTCGTGGCCGCAAAGCGGCGGTCGCATCGAAACTATCGCCCTGCGCCTCTCTGGCAATCTGGAAACCGCGTTTCCGGACGGACCTCCCGCCGCAGAAGCGCCGATCAGCGTCGAGGGCGAAGCGCCTGCCGCGCCCGCGCCCGCGCCCCCTGCAGCCGCGGCGCTTGCGCGCTCGGCGACGCCAGCGGAAATCGTCGTGGTCGCGGACGTTGATTTTCTGATTGATGATTTTTACGTCGACCAGAGCGGCGCGCCGGCTGCCGACAACGCTGCCTTCGCGCTCAACGCCATCGACGTGCTCGGCGGTTCGGACGCACTTGTGTCGCTGCGATCGCGCGCGCCGTCCTTGCGGCGCATGGAGCTGGTCGAAAACATGGAGCGCGACGCCCAGCGCGGCATCGAACGCCGGCAGGAGGAACTGCAAAGCGAATTGCAGGATACCGAGGCGCGTTTGGCGGAAATGCAGGCGCGTGGAAGCGGCTCTGGTTTTTTCTCGGGTAATCTGGGCGCGGAATTGACGCCAGAGGAAAACGCCGAGATCGAGCGGTTTCGCGCGCGGGCGCTTGAGGTGCGCGGCGAGCTGCGCCGGGTCGAGCGCGACCTGCGCGGCGACATCGACCGGCTGAAGGCCGGCGTCGTGTTCATCAATGTTTGGCTGGCGCCGCTGCTGATCGCGGCGGCGGGGTTGTTCTTTTTTTGGCGCCGGCAACGGCGTGTAGGAGCGCGGGGATGACGACCGACCTCGCCGAGCGCCGCAAAGGGCGCGTGCTGGGCCTCTTCCTGATCGCCGGCGCCGTGGCCGCGATTGCAGCGGTCACGGTGGCGATCGAAACGCGCGCCTCGCGGCCTGATCTGATGGCGGGGCTGGTGGTTCCGGGCCTGACAGACACGATCGGCGGCGCCCAGCGCATCACCATCACCAGCGTCGAAGCGAATTACCAGATCGAGCGCACCCAACGTGGTTGGGCGATGCGCGATCGCGGCAATTTCCCTGTGGTGGCCGCGCGCTTGGCGCAGCTGACGCAAGGCCTCGAACAATTGCGCTTTACGCGTCGGCTCACCAGCGACCCATCCAAGCACGAGCGTTTGGGCGTCGCCGATCCGCGCCAAGGCGGACGCGGCGTTCTGGTGCAAGTTGAGGACGGGCAGCGCGCGCTGCTGGTGGACATCATCCTGGGCGTTGAAGCCAATGGCGGGCTCTATGTGCGCCGCGTCGGTCAGGACGATGTCTGGGCCGCGCGCGGGGACTTGCCGCCGCTGCGCGATGTCGCCTCCTGGCTCGAATTGCGTCCGCTAGACCTCGCAGCGGCGCGGCTGGCGCGCGTTGAGATCACGCCGCCGCAAGGCCGCGCCTACGTGCTTGCGCGCGACACTGCGGAGGATGGTTGGCGCATCGCCGCACCGGCGCTTGCGCCGCTCTCGCCGTCACTGGTCGCGGCTGCGGCCGAGCGCATCACACAGCTTTCGCCGATCGATGTTTTGGAGGCGCCAGCTATCCAAGGGCAGCCGCGCGCGCGCGTCCGTGTGGTTACATTCGATGGCGTGGCGATCGATGGCGAATTGATCGACAGCGACGGCAAAACTTGGCTCAAGCTAGTGGCGCGTGCACGCGGCCCCGAGCAGGAACCCGCCGCGCTTGAGATCAACAACCGGGTCGCGGCTTGGGCCTATGCGCTGAGCAGTCTTGAGGTTGATGCACTGGCGCCGCCGCTCAGTGCGCTTGTGCCAGGTGCGGGGAATTAGTATCGGCCTGCGCGGTAGGTAAAGGCCGCAGCAAGGATCGATCCCCCGTTTGGCGCTTGCACGATCACTGCGCACTCAGGATCGCAACGCGCGCGCTCGTACCATGCCGAGGCGCCGTCCCAGCTCCCGAGCCGCTCGATCGACTGAACGAGATTATAGTGTGGGACACTGCGACGAATGTTGGCGCCGCCGGTAATGACGACCGTGACCGGCCCAGGATCGTAGGCGAGCAGCCAGATATCTGCATCCGCAATGGGCGCCCCGGTTCCGAGCGTGACGCGCACCCGGTTGTTGCGCAGTCGGGCAATGGCGGCGTCAGGCGCGTTCGCCGGCGGCGCGGCGATGCGCGCGCGCTCCACCGCAGCGCGCGCGGCGTCCCAGTCGGAGGCGCTGATTTGGCTGGCGCCGTCGATGACGAGTTGCGGCGTAAACCGACCGCGAACGCGCAGCGTTGCCGAATAGGCGCGTTGGCGCTCGTTAAACGCCGGCTGGGCGAAGGTGTCCCGCCAGCCGAGATAGTCCCAGATGCCGACCGGAAATGTGAGCGCTAGCACGTCTTGCTCGCGTGAAAACATGCCGAGCAAGCGGTTCGCGCGCGGGCACTGCGTGCAGCCCTGGCTGGTGTACAATTCCACCACCATGCGCGCCCGATAACCTGAGGTCTGCGCACGCGCGTCGAAAGTGGTCGCCGCCAGACCAAGCAGGGCGACGGCTAGAAAGCGAGCGATCATGGCGGCGATCATGGACCGACCGGTCTCGCTGTTCGAATCAAACCAGCGTGACGGGCGCCGTTACGCTCCCTTGGCGAGACCACGCAGCACATAGTGCAAAATACCTCCGTTCCGGAAGTATTCGACCTCGTTTTCGGTGTCGATGCGGCAGAGGACCTCCACGTCATCCGTTTGCCCGTTCAGGCGCGCGATTTTGAGCGTCACCCGCTGGCGTGGCCCGAGACCCGCCACCCCGGCGATCGAGACGGTCTCGGCCCCGGTCAGGCCGAGGCCCTTCCAGCTCTGGCCGTCCAGGAATTGCAGCGGCAGCACGCCCATGCCGATCAGATTGGAGCGGTGAATGCGCTCGAAGCTCTCAGCCACCACCGCGCGTGCGCCGAGAAGTTTGGTGCCCTTGGCGGCCCAATCGCGCGAGGAACCGGTGCCGTATTCCTTGCCGGCGAAGATAATCAGCTCGCGCTTTTCGCTCTGGTAGCGCATCGCCGCATCGTAGATGGCCATGCGTTCGCCCGAGGGCTGGTAAAGCGTGACGCCGCCTTCGACCGCGTTGCCGGCATCGTCCTTCACCATGGCGTTCTTGATGCGGATATTGGCGAAGGTGCCGCGCATCATCACTTCGTGGTTGCCGCGCCGGGCGCCGTAGGAATTGAAATCGCCTTGTGCGACTTGGTGCTCGCTCAGGTATTTCCCGGCGGGTGAGGCTTTCTTGATCGCGCCGGCGGGGCTGATGTGGTCGGTGGTGATGCTGTCGCCGAACAGCGCAAGGACACGCGCATCCTTCACATCGGTGATCGGCGCGGGAATCATCGACATGCCTTCGAAGTAAGGTGGGTTCTTCACGTAAGTTGAGCCGACCGGCCAATCGTAGGTGCGCCCGCCGGAAACGGAAATGCTCTGCCAGTTGCGATCGCCCTTGAACACGTCGCTATAGCGCGCGGCGAACATTTTGCGCGTCACAGAAGCGCGCACGACCGCTTCGATCTCAGCATTGGTGGGCCAGATATCGCGAAGATAGACTGGCTTTGCGTCCTTGCCGGTTCCGAGCGGATCGGTTTCGAGATTGAGATAGACCGAACCCGCGAGCGCATACGCCACCACCAGCGGCGGCGAGGCGAGGTAGTTCGCGCGCACGTCTTGGTTGACGCGGCCCTCGAAATTGCGATTGCCGGAAAGCACCGAAGCGACGACGAGGTCCGCCTCGGCCACGGTCGCGGAAATCGCTGGCGGCAATGGGCCGGAATTGCCGATGCAGGTGGTGCAGCCATAGCCGACCAAATTAAAGCCGAGCGCATCGAGATCAGCGCTAAGCCCAGCTGCGTTGAGATAATCAGTCACCACCTGGCTGCCGGGGGCCAGCGAGGTTTTCACCCAAGGCTTGGTCTTCAGGCCCTTGGCGATGGCGTTGCGCGCCAGCAGGCCCGCCGCGATCAGCACCGAAGGATTCGACGTGTTGGTGCACGAGGTAATCGCCGCGATCACCACATCGCCGTGGCCCACATCGTAAGCGGCGCCTTCAACGCGCGCGCGTTTTTTCAGTTCCTCGCCCTTGCGGAATTCCTCCTGCATCGACTTGGTAAAGCCCTCCGCCAGCGCGCCGACGAGCACGCGATCCTGAGGGCGCTTGGGGCCGGCCAATGATGGACGAACGTCGGCGAGGGAAAGTTCCAGCGTGTCGGTGAAGTCCGGCTCGACGTCGTTGCGCCATAGCCCTTGGGCTTTGCAATACGCCTCGACGAGCGCGACGCGCGCGGGGTCACGGCCAGTGGCGGTAAGGTAGTCGATGGTTTTCTGGTCGACCGGGAAGAAGCCGCAGGTCGCGCCATATTCGGGGGCCATGTTGGCGATGGTGGCGCGGTCCTCGACCGAAAGCACATCGAGGCCCGGGCCGAAGAATTCCACGAATTTGCCGACCACGCCGCGCTTGCGCAGCATTTGCGTCACCGTGAGCACGAGGTCGGTGGCGGTGGCGCCTTCGGGCATTTTGCCGGTGAGGCGAAAGCCGATCACTTCCGGGATCAGCATCGACACCGGTTGTCCGAGCATCGCCGCCTCGGCTTCTATGCCGCCGACGCCCCAACCCAAAACACCGATGCCGTTGATCATGGTGGTGTGGCTGTCGGTGCCGACGACGGTGTCGGGATAGGCGATGGTTTCGCCGTTTTCGTCGCGCGTCCATACGGTCTGGCCTAGATATTCGAGGTTCACCTGGTGGCAGATGCCGGTGCCGGGGGGGACGACGCGGAAATTGCGGAATGCTTGGCTGCCCCAGCGCAGGAATTGGTAGCGCTCGCCGTTGCGCTCATACTCAAGATCAACGTTCTGCTTGAACGCGCCAGCAGCGCCGAAATGATCCACCATCACCGAATGGTCGATCACCAGGTCCACCGGCACCAGCGGATTGATGCGTTCAGGATCGGCGCCAAGTTTCGCCGCCGCGTCGCGCATTGCCGCGAGGTCCACCACCGCCGGCACGCCAGTGAAATCCTGCATCAAGACACGCGCGGGCGAGAATGCAATTTCAACTTCGTCCTTGCCGCGGTTCTTCAGCCAGCCGGCGATTGCCGCGATGTCGGCCTTCTTCACCGCCACGCCATCCTCGGTGCGCAGCAGATTTTCCAGCAGCACCTTGAGCGAGAGCGGCAGGCGGGCAATGTCGCCCACGCCGTTGCGGGAAGCGGCGTTCAGATCGAAATAGGCGTACGTTTTGCCGGCGGCGCTGAGCGTAGTGCGGCTGCGGAAGGAATCCAAAGACGGCATCAGGGTGCATCCTCTCGTCTGGAGTGACAGCGATGCGAAACGCGATGGGGAGCGCCCCAAACCCGGAATCAAACCGGCGCGCGGCGAGGAATATGTAGTCCTGTTCGCGCCGGGTGCAACTGTGAACGGTCCGGGCTCAGCCGCCGACGGCTGCGGTGTAGAGATATCCCACCGACGGCACGCCGTCAGTTGCGTGAAACGGCGCCAGCGTGCGGCGATACTCGCTTCCTTCGAGCGCGTCCAAGCGGGCCCAATGTGCGGGAAGATCGTCGGAGCTAAACAACCATGCCTCGACCCTTGGCCCCGACGCGCGCCAGCGCAGAGCTGGATGCCCGTGTGCGGCCCCCCAGCCAACAGCCATGCGATCACCGGTGACCCAGCCCTCGCTCCACCCGCCGTGGAGGGCCGCTAGGTGATGGTGGTTGGCCCGGCCGGGCCCGAGGCTGCCATAGACAATGAAGCGGCGGTCGGACCCAAACAGAGCCGTGGCTTCAGCCTCGATCGCGCCACGCTCGTCTGCGCGCGCCGTCGCAAACGCAGCGTTGAGCCGCAGCAAGTGATCGAGTGCGTCAGCGGGCACGGACCTGCATCCTGGTTTTGTTGCGGTGCAGTGGTAACGCGCAAGGAATTGTCGCTGTCAACATCGCGCCCTCGTTGCGGGGCGCTGCCGCCCAGGATGGCCAGCGTCGGGAACCCGAACAGCGAAACGACGGAACAGAATTATGGACCGCCGGCGCCCTCGCCGGCAGCTTTGGGACGTGCGCCTCGATGAACACCGATGCCGGCGAGGGCGCCGGCGGTCCATAATTCAGCTGCCAAGGCGCAGCAGCAAAGCAACGCCACCGAGGATCGCCATGGTCTGAAAGCCAATGGCGCCAAACATCCATTTCAAGATGTCCGCCTTGGCCTCGGCGAGGTCAATCTTTGTCGCCAAGCCGTCGGGCCAATTTTCTCCGGCCTGCACGGCGCGGGCTGTGTCGAGCATGGTCATCGCCATCGATTCTGCATTTGCTGGGTCCTGAGCGCAAGGCTCAGCTGCTCATACCAGTGGCCCAAAGTGCTGACTCGTTGCTTGCTCTGTCATCCTGGGGCGTGCGGAGCACGAATCCAGGACCCAGGGGCAACCGCAACACGCTACGACCCCTGGGTTCCGGGTCTCGCTCCGCTCGCCCGGAATGACGTGTGTCCGGGGATGACGGGTCACTTGCGGTGGGCGGTCGGCATCAACTTTCCGCCGCCTTCGTCTTGCCCCCGAAAAACCGCCCGCCGCGGGCGCGACGCCAACGCAAAAGCCCCCAAACGATGGGGATAAGCACGATCACGATCGGCAACAGCGCGGCGATGATGGTGATGATGGCGGCAAAGCCGGTGACCACGATTTTCAGGAAGTTTGCAAAGGCCTGGCGCAGCGGCTCGAACGTATCGCTGCCGACGGGGCGCGGGGCCGAACGGTAGGACAATGTCAGCTCCGACATCGCCACCCGCGTACGCATGACGGCCAGGTTCGATTGCAGGGAGTCGATTTCGGCCTGCACGCGCGCCAATTCGCGCTCAACCTCCAAAAGGTCCGCCAGCCGACCCGGGCGGCTGTCCAGCAGGCGTTGCAAGCGATCGCGTAGCGAGCTCTGCGCCCGCTGGCGCGCTTCAGTGTCGACGATTTGGCGGGTGAGATCTTCGGTGTTGGTGGTTTGAGATATGACCCGTCCGCCGGCCGCGTCAGCCTGGGCTGCGAAGCCTCCCATAAAGGTGCGCAGCCATTGCGGTTCGCCGCGGACGGAAACGTAGCCTTCCATGTAACTCTCCGGATCGCCGGAGCGGTTTGAACCGACGAGTTGGCAGAGCCTGGGCCCGGCGCCTTGGCAGGCTAGCACGTGCGCGTCCATCACGGTGGCGAGGCGTTCGGATGGGATTTCGAGGCCGGTTTGGTAGGAATAGGCGAGATAAAGGACGGGCGCTGGGCCGCTCGGCTGGCTTGGCGGACCTGGCTGGCCGCGCGTATTGGCTGCGGTCCCATCGTCCGCGAAGGTGGAAGCGGGAGCATTGGACGGCGCGACCATTGCGTCCTGGGCCATCTCGCCTCCCGCAGCCCTGCTTGCTTCGATCGGCGCCGCCTCTTCGGTTGCCACGCCCACGGACGCTTGCCCGCACGCCGCCAGCAGCCCCACCAAGAACAACCCAGCCACAAATCGACGCATCGTCTTCCTCCCACACCATGCCGCCTTGGCGGACTTGGCGACCGTCCCTAGAACCAGGGCCGCATTATGAGCGCAGACGGACCTTTCCGAGAAGAACCCAAATTGAGGGTCGAAAGTCTCGCCATTGCGCGCGGCGGGCGAGTGCTCTTCGAAGGTTTGAGCTTCACGGCGGGCGCCGGCGCTTGTGTAGAGGTTCGTGGACGCAATGGCTCGGGCAAGACCAGCTTGCTGCGCGCGTTGGCGGGATTTTTGAGGCCGAGCGCAGGCAAGATTGCCTTCGACAATGTGGCCGAGCCGGCTTTGGCGCTGCACTATCTTGGTCATCTCAATGGCCTGAAGGGCGCAGCGAGCGTGCGGGCGCACCTGCGCTATTGGGCGGGCTTGTTCGGCGGCGCGCCGCGCGAGGACGCTGTCCAGAGCCTTGGGCTTGGCGGCTTGGAGGACTTGCCCGCGCGCGTTCTGAGCCAAGGGCAAGCCCGGCGCTTGGCTTTGGCGCGCTTGCTGATTGCGCCGCGCCAGATCTGGCTCTTGGATGAACCCGCCGCCGCGCTCGACGCGGAAGGCCGCTTGGTTCTCACCGATTTGATCGCTTCACACCGCGAACAAGGCGGGTTGGTGGTCGCGGCGGTGCATGAGCCATTGGGGCCGGCGCCGACGCAATCTTTGACCTTGGGCAGTGCATCATGAGCGCTTTTGGCGCTGCTTTTCGCCGCGACTTCGCTTTGCTTTGGGGCGGAGGCGGCGCGTTGGCGCCGCTGGGCTTTTTTCTTGGCGCGACCATGCTCGTGCCGTTGGCGATGGGGCCTGAACGAACGCTCCTGGCCGCGGCTGGCCCGCCTTTGGTCTGGATCGCGGCTGCGCTCGCGGTGCTTGCGACGCTGGAACGCTTGTTCCAGGCTGATCTTGAGGATGGCTCGCTCGACCAGATGTTGATCGCGCGCAGCCCGCTCGAACTGATCGTGCTGGCCAAGGGAGCGGCGCTGTGGTGCGCATTTGGTTTGCCCTTGGCGCTGGCAGGGGCGCCGGCTGCGGTTGCGCTGCAAGCGCCAGTCACGCTGATTCCCGCCATTGTCGCCAGCCTCGCGCTCGGCATGGCTGCCTTCATCGGTGTCGGGTTGGTGGGCGCGGCGGTGACGGCCGGCGTCAAGCGCGGCGGCGTCTTGATCGCGCTGATCGTGCTGCCGTTCTTTGCGCCGCCGATCATTTTCGGCGCGGCCGTGGCGCAGGGCGAAACCGCGGCGCTCTTGGTGCTCGCCGGCTGCGCGCTGGCGGCGGTAGCGCTTGGTCCGATCGCGGCGGCTGCGGCGTTGCGTCTGCAGGCAGAATGAGCGCGTGTCGGCTATCAGAGGAAATCCAACATGCTGAGCACCTTCGCCAACCCCGCGCGCTTCATGGCTTTTTCGGCCTGGGCGGCGCCGTTGTGCGCGCTGGTTGCGGCGGTTTTGTTCGCGGTGGGTTTGCCGTGGGGGCTGATCAATTCGCCGGCGGACTTCCAACAGGGCGAGACCGTTCGCATCATGTACGTGCATGTTCCGGCGGCGTGGTGGTCGCTTGGCATCTACGCTTTCATGGGCGGCGCCAGTTTTGTCGGCTTGGTGTGGCGCCATGCGCTGGCCGATGTCGCCGCGCGCGCCGCCGCCCCGATCGGCGCGACGTTCGCGGGCTTGTGTTTGCTCACCGGCGCCCTCTGGGGCGCGCCGACATGGGGCACGTGGTGGGAATGGGACGGCCGGCTCACGTCGATGCTGGTGCTGTTCGTGATTTACCTTGGATACTTGGCGCTTTGGGGCGCGGTTGAAGACGAGGAGAAGGCGGCGCGGCTTGCGGCGATCCTTTGCCTTGCGGGCCTGGTGAATTTGCCCATCGTGCACTTTTCGGTTGATTGGTGGAGCACACTGCATCAACCCGCGAGCGTGTTGCGCTCTGGCGGCTCTTCCATCCACCCAGACATGCTCGGGCCGCTTGTGACCATGGCGGGCGCCTACGCGACGTTATTTGCGGCGCTCTTGCTCACGAACATGCGCGCCGCGATCTTTCGCCGCCGAGTTGAGAATGCGCGGCTGCGCGGGGTGGGTGTATGATCGAAGGCGGATGGCCATTCATTTGGGCGTCGTACGCGGCGGCGGCTGCCAGCCTCGGCGTGCTTGCTCTGATCGTGGCGCTGCGGCTCAGTCATTGGGCCAAACGCGCGCGCGAGCTTGATAGCAACAAATGAAACGCCTGCTCGGCTTCGCGCCGTTGCTCGCGCTTGTGCTGCTGATTGCGGTCTCCGCGTTCCTGCTGATGCGCGGGGGCGAGCGCGAAACCGTTTCAGACGGCCAAATCGGCCGGCCGGGGCCTACCTATGCGCTCGTCCGATTGGGTGAGGGCCCCCTGGTGAGCAGCGACGACGTTGCGGGCCGCGCTCATCTCGTCAATGTGTTTGCGTCCTGGTGTACGCCGTGCCGCGCCGAGCACCCGGTGCTGATGGCGCTTCACGAGAGCGGCGTCGAAATTATAGGAATTGCCTACAAGGATGCGCCGGGCGCAGCCGCGCAATTCCTCAACCAATTGGGCGATCCCTTTAGCGCGGTCGCATTGGACCCAGACGGTCGCTTCGGCTTGGAGCTGGGCGCGGCTGGCGTACCGGAGACGTTTGTCATCGGCGCCGACGGCGCCATTCGCGCGGTGCACCGTGGCCCGCTCACGCCTGAGATCGTTGAGCGCGAAATTCTGCCGGCTTTGGCGAGCCCTTAACTAGCCGCGCAGTTTGCGCGGCATCGCTTTGGCGTCGCGCTTGGTTTGCCGGCGCGCGTCGCGTTCGGACTTGGCTGCAAGTTCCTCTGAAAGCTTGGCGAGCTTTACCAGCACAGTGAGGAATGATTTGCGCTTAGTGCGCGGCAGGGCGTCGAGTATGGCGGCGTCGGCGGCGCGCGCATGGGGCGTTGCATGTTGAAAAATCTGGGATCCCGCAGGCGTCAACCGCACTGCCAGCGCGCGCGCATCCGATACCGAAGCCGTGCGCGTCACCCAACCGCGCTTTTCCATGCGGTTCATCATGTCGGCGAGCGTCGAGCGATCGATGCCGGTGATGCGGACAAGGTCGCTCTGGCTGGGATTTGAGCATTCCGACACCGCAGCCAGAACTGCAAACTGGCGCAAGGTCACTGTATCGCCCACCAACCGGGCGAAGCGGTCGGCCGCCAATTGCTCGACGCGATGCAGCAGGTGGTTCGCGGAGGCCGCGAGCGCGTAGGGCTCCGCCCCAGCGTTGTCCGATGTGGTTCGCGCCATAATGAGCCGCCCCGCTGCCGACCAAAGCTTACGCATGGTATGCGCCTCAATCAATCGCCGTGCGCGGTGGGGCTGCGCCGGCATGCAATTTTCCGTCGTAAAACCTTACTATTGGGCCTCGGGCACGGGCGCATCTTCTGTATCGGCGGCGTGTTTCATCACCAGCGGTGCGTTGAGCAGGGCAAAGCCGAAGATCAATGGAAACACCACCCAGGGTCTGGAATTGAGCCAAGCGTCGAAATCCAATGTGGCCCGCAATATCTCGTTCAGCACCGCCATGAAGGCGAAGAATCCCGCCCAGCGCAGGGCCAGAATGTTCCAAATGCGATCGGGTAGCGCGTAGGCGTGGCCGAACAGAAGCTTCCAGACGTTTTGCTTGAGCATGAAGGAAACCAGAATGGCGATTGTGTAGAAGGCGTAGACAAAGGTTGGCTTGATCTGGATGAATGTGCGGTCGTGCAACAGGATGGTAAGCCCGCCGAAAATCGTCACAAACACGCCAACGATCATCAACACAGGCGGAATGCGCCCCAGGCGTAGTTTGCAATAGGCCATGGCCGCCAAGGTCGCGGCGATGAAGATGCCGGTGGCGATGTAGACGGCGTTCTCCTTGGTCGCCTCGAAGCGCCCCAGAACGTTAAACGCCACCACGAAAACGACAATCGGCCCCAGATCGATCAGGAGTTGATTTGAGCCGGCGGGGCGGCGGACGGGAGGCGCTTCTGTCATGGCTGACTTGATACGCCGAACCGCGCCTTCAGTGCCAGGGCGGGGACCAGAGCTTGTGCGAGCGGGTGTTTTTGCCCCAGATTGGCAACGGACGATCGCGGGAGGGGCGGATGCGCATACTGGGCTTTTTGGCGATGGCGACGCTGGTGGCATGCGCCAGCATCGCAGCTCCGCCTGTGGCGGAGGTAACCCCCGCGCCGTCTTTGGGTGAAATCCTGGAGCAATCGCCGGCCGCCGATTGGCGCGCGCTGGATCCTGAGAACACGATCTACATGCAGCTGCCAGCGGGGCGGGTGATCATTGAGCTTGCGCCCCTCTATGCGCCCGGCCACGCCGCCAATATCCGCGCGCTGGCGCGGGCGCACTATTTCGACGGCGCGGCCATCGTCCGCAGCCAAGACAATTACGTCGTGCAATGGGGCAGAGACGAAGGCGATACAATTTCGATGGGCGAAGGGCGCGCCGCGCTCGCCGCCGAATTCGATCGCCCGCGCGGCGGCGTGGCGGTGACGCGCTTGCAGGATCCAGATTCCTACGCGCGCGAAGTGGGCTTTTCGGACGGGTTCCCCATCGCCAGCAATGGCGAACGCACTTGGATGGCGCATTGCTATGCGATGCTTGGCGCGGGGCGCGGCGACACCGCCGACAGCGGCAGCGGCGCGGAACTCTACGTCGTCATCGGCCACGCGCCGCGTCACCTGGACCGCAATGTGACTTTGGTCGGCCGCGTCGTGCAGGGCATGGAGCTGCTCTCGGTGATGCCGCGCGGAACCGGGCCGCTGGGGTTTTACGAGACGCCCGCCGAACGCACCGTCATTGCCTCTGTGCGTCTGGCGGCTGAGCTGCCGGAGAGCGAGCGTGCAAACCTTGAAGCGCTCCGCACCGACAGCGCCACCTTCCGCGCCGTGATCGATAGCCGCCGCACGCGCCGCGAAAGCTGGTTCCTTGAGTCCACGGGGCGGATCAATCTCTGCAACGTGCCGCTGCCAGTGCGGGCGCGCTCTAGCTAAGGCCCACCAGCGCCCGCGCAAACCGCTCCGCGTCGAACACCTGCAAATCCTCCGACTTTTCGCCCACGCCGATGAAATGGATGGGGATGGCGTGACGCTGGGCCACGGCCACCAGCACGCCGCCTTTGGCGGTGCCGTCGAGCTTGGTCATCACCAGGCCGGTGATTTCGGTGACGGCGCGGAAGCTCTCCACTTGGCTGAGCGCGTTCTGGCCGACGGTGGCGTCGAGCACCAGCAGCGTCTCGTGCGGCGCGTCTTCGTCGAGCTTGCGCACTGAGCGAACAATCTTCGCCAGCTCCGCCATCAGCTCGGACTTGTTCTGCAGACGCCCTGCAGTATCGATCAACGCCACGTCGGCGTTTTCGGCCTTGGCGCGCGCGACGGTTTCATAAGCGACGCCCGCAGCATCGGCCCCTTGCGTTGAGGAGACAAAGCTCGCGCCCGCGCGCTCGCTCCACACCTGTAACTGTTCGATCGCTGCGGCGCGAAACGTATCTGCGGCGCCGATGACGACCTTGCCGCCAGCGTCGGTCAATTGCTTCGCCAGCTTGCCGATGGTGGTGGTTTTGCCCGAGCCGTTAACGCCGATCACCAGCACGACGCGCGGCTTGGGGCCAGTGTTGAGATCAAGCGTCGCTTCCCGCGGTTTCAGCACGCGCGCGACTTCGGCGGCGAGCGCTTCGCGCGCCTCGGTTACCGGGTTCTCCTTGCTGAAGCGCTGATCCGCAAGGGCGTGCGCGATGCGCGCGGCGGCGGGCGCGCCCATGTCAGACGCGATCAACGCGTCCTCAAGTGCGCTCAGCGCAGCGGCGTCGAGCCTTTCCTTGGTGAACACCGAAGCAAAGCCCTCGCCGAGCTTTGCCGACGATTTGCGCAAGCCATCGAGCAAGCCTTTTGGCTCGACCGCTTTTTCAGGGAACTTCCTTTTGTCGAACAAACCCCAGATCATGCGGGCACGCCGGCCAGATGTGCGCCGTCATGGCCGGTGAATCGCAAACGCAAATATGGACCGCCGGCGTCCTCGCCGGCCAGCTTCGAGCATGCCGGCGAGGACGCCGGCGGTCCATAAACAACGCCCGTAAAATCCGGCAATCGCGCATAGCCTTCGCGCTCAAGCAAGCCCTCTGCTTCGCGTCCAACCCAGCCCTCCAGGTGCCGCGCAAGCGCCGCCGCGCCCGCTTCGCGCAAACGCGCGGCGCGTTCTTTCACAACGCGCCGGTCGACAGGCGGCATGCGCGCGGCGGGCGTTCCTGCGCGCGGGCTGAACGGGAAAGCATGCACGAAAGCGAGTTGGCATGCTTCGATCAATGAGAGCGTGTTCTCGAAGTGCGCCGCCTCCTCTGTCGGAAATCCAGCGATGAGGTCCGCGCCCAGCGCAATCGCGGGGCGCGCGGCTTTGAGGCGTGCGCACAGTTCCACAGCTTGGGCGCGCGAGTGACGGCGTTTCATGCGCTTCAGGATCAAATCGTCGCCATGCTGTAGTGACAGGTGCAAATAGGGCGCGATGCGCTCGTGCTGCGTCACCAGATCGAACAAGTGCGCATCCATCTCGATCGCGTCGAGCGAGGAGAGGCGCAGCATGGGAAGTTCTGGAACAAGGTTTAGAATGCGCGCGACCAGTGATCCTAAGTCCGGGCGCCCAGGCAGGTCGTTGCCCCAGGACGTGAGATCGACGCCGGTGAGCACCACTTCGGGCACGCCATTGGCGGCGAGGCGGCGCACTTGCTCCACGACATCGCCGGCCGGCGATGAGCGGGAATTCCCGCGCCCAAAAGGGATGATGCAAAAGGTGCAGCGATGATCGCAGCCGTTTTGCACTTGCACGTAGACCCGCGTGCGTTCGGCAAAACCTTCGATCATGTGCGGCGCGGTTTCGCGCAGCTCCATAATGTCCGCGACGGACACACGCTGCTCACTGGGGGCGAAGCTCCGATCATAGGATTCTGGGCGCATTTTTTCGCCATTGCCGATAACACGGCTCACTTCGGGCATCGCCGCAAAGCTTTGCGGGTCGATTTGCGCGGCGCAGCCGGTGACGATGATTTGCGCGCCGGGGCGCATCCGTCGCGCGCGGCGAATGGCTTGGCGCGCTTGGCGCACGGCTTCGCCTGTCACCGCGCAGGTGTTGATGATCACGCTATCGGCAAGTCCCGCTTGCGCCGCGGCAGCGCCCATCACCTCGGACTCGTAGGTGTTGAGCCGGCAGCCGAGCGTGACGACCTCCACGCCGTTTACGCTCCTGTGCGGGGGCCTTTGCGGCGTGGTCATATGGGCCTGGAGGTGAGCGCGTCCAGGGCTGGCGTCAAGCGTGGCGCGGACGGCGCAACAGCCAAATGTCCTGCCCGAACTCTTCGGATGCAGCGGCGCGGAAGGCGATGTCGTCAAAGAACGGGTCGAACAAGCGCCGCCCGGCCGCCTCGTTGAAATAGGAAACGTACGTCCGGCTGCCTTCGGACGCCCCGCCCAGAGCGACATATTGGCCGGCGTCGAAATCGCGGCGCCGGGCGCCATTGAGCCGTGCCGCCGCGAGCGCGCCGTGATTTGTAACCAGGACGCAGCCAGTGGCTTTGCTAAGGCGCGCGAGCTCGGCTGCCCAGGCGCCGGCGCGGACCTCGCCCAGATGGGTGAAAATGGAGATTCCATAGATGGCGTCGAACGTGCTTGATTCGTAGGCGGTCGGCGGCGTTGGCGCGATGCTCTGGAAGGCGATCGCGGGATTGGCCTCTCGGGCGAACGCAAGCGCCCGTGGGTCAGGATCGCAGCCGTGCAGGCGGGCGCCCCCGTCATTCAGCGCGGCCTGCAAATGACGCAGTACGCGCGCCGGCCCACAACCCCATTCCAACACACGCGGCGAAGCCGGCAATCGGGCGTCGCGCAACAATGAAGTGACCATCTGCGCGTGCCGTGCGCCGCTTCGGTCGAACGCTTCAAGTGAGGCGTGTCCCGCGACCTCAAACACCAGCATCGGATCGGGAAAGGTGAATTCGGGATGCTCGCGGCGGTAAGCCTCGTTGACATGCCGCAATTTATGCGCGGCGCGCCAAGCAAAGACCCTGTCCGCTAGCCCGATCAGCCGCGCCGCGCGTAGCAAGCGCAGGAGCGTCCGACGCATGCGCTGGAAAGATCAGCTCTCGCCGGACTCGATGTCGGCGCCTACGAACGCATCTTCGCGCGCGCCGCCAGAACGTTCGACGATGCGGGCCGATTTGCCGCGGCGATCGCGCAGGTAATAGAGCTTTGCCCGGCGCACTTTGCCCCGGCGCACCACGTCAATGCTGTCCACCGTTGGCGAATAGAGTGGAAACACACGCTCCACGCCTTCGCCGAAGCTGATTTTGCGGACGGTGAAGTTGGCGTTGAGGCCCGCGCCCGAGCGGGCGATGCACACGCCTTCGTACGCCTGCACGCGCTCGCGGTCGCCTTCCTTGATCTTGACGTTGACCCGCAGCGTGTCGCCGGGATCGAACGAAGGGACGGTCTTGCCCTTGGTGATGCGGACGACTTCTTCTTGCTGCAGCGTTTCAATAAGGTTCATCGGAGCACCAGGAGCGCGCCAAGCGGGGCGCGTCTGAGGGAAAAACATGAAGCGGCGCGTATAGGCGAAGCAATTGCCGCTGTCGAGAGGCGCTCTGGGCGCGCGTTTAACGGGTGGTCGGGGCGCAGCCCACGAAAATGCTGGGTTCGCTTTGGCCAGGGGTTCGTAGCCGCATGATCGCCTGGCCGGAAACGGCGCCCAATTGAACGTGGGTCTCTTGGCCAGCGGCGTCGCGGATGACGAGGCGGCGTTCGCCGACTGGATCGAGGCGGAATTGGCCCAGACCGCTGGTGATCGCGCTCAGCTCCCGGCTGGGGAATACGTAAACGCTCGCGGGGTCTTCCTCGGTAGGGATGATCACCAACCCGCGCGATGCGCGCACTGACGCCAGCGCCGCAGGCGTCAGCTGTTCGGGAAGCCTGGTGTCAAGTTCCGCCATTTCCTCAATGGCGCCCTCGCATGCGGTCTGAAACACCGCCGGCGAAGGGCCTGCGGCGGTGTCCGGCATCGGCCGCCAGATCGCGCCAAGCATCCGTGAGACCTGTGCGGACGCCGTCGGTTCAGGCGGGGTTTGTGCGGCGGCTGGGAGTGCGCCGATGATGGCAAGGGCAAGGATGAGTGGACGCACGTGCGACTCCTGGTCAATCGCCCGAGGGCGTGCCCTTCAAATCGGGCCGTCTTTGGGCAGTGATGCGCGCGCGTTCGGCCCGCCTCCACAATTCCACTTTGGCATGGTCGCCGGAGGCCAGCACTTCGGGGATGGCAAGGCCCTCCCAGTCGCGCGGGCGGGTGTATTGGCCATGTTCAAGCAAGCCGTCGCTGAAACTCTCCTCGACTGTGGAAGCCTCGTTGCCCACCACGCCGGGAAGCAGCCGCACGCAGGCCTCCAGCAGCACGAGAGCCGCCGCCTCACCGCCGGCGAGCACGGCGTCACCGACAGCGACTTCCTGCATGGCGCGCGCCTCGATGACGCGCTCGTCGAGGCCCTCGAAACGGCCACAGAACAGCACGACGCCCGGCCCAGAAGCCCATTCGCGCGCCATGTCTTGGGTGAGTTGCTTGCCGCGCGGCGAGAGATAGATGAGCGGGCGCTGGCGGCGCGCGACGCTATCAATAGCCGCCGCGGCGACATCGGCGCGGATCACCATGCCGGCGCCGCCGCCCGCCGGCGTGTCATCCACGCTCTTGTGTGCGCCGACGCCAAAATCGCGAAGGTTCACCGTGTCGAGGGACCAAACGCCATCGCGCAGCGCCTTGCCGATGAGCGACAAGCCAAGCGTTCCCGGAAACGCTTCGGGGAAGAGCGTGATGATTGAACTGGCGAACACCAATATTACTTCCCAACCGGCTCCGGCGCGGGCGGGTCGAGGACGACGCGTTTGCCGGGGAGGTCAACCAGTGGCGCGCTTTCCCTGGTGAAGGTGATGCGCACATTCGGGCCGCCATTCGGGGGGCGATACTCAATGATGTCGCCGGCGCCGAAATTCCACACCGCGACGATGTCGCCAAGAGCTTGGCCGTCGATGGTTTCAGCGTTGCAGCCGAGTAGATCGACCACGTAAAATTCGTCTTCGGCTGGGGCAGGGAGATTGGCGCGCGGAACGAACAAGCGTGCGCCGCGTAATTTCTCCGCGTCCTCGCGCGTTTTTACCTCTGGCGCGATAACGGCGACGCCATCCCTGAGCGCGCGCCAGCTCTTCGGCTTCAGTAGAACTTTGCCGTCCTCGCCATAGAGGGGCCCGTAGGAAATGACGCCTTCACGCTTGTTGGTGAAGGCGCGCACGCGCACCTCGCCTTTCACGCCGAAGGCGCCGGCGACAGCGCCGACCAAAACCATGCCTTTGCCGTTGGCCGGGGACTTCGCTTTGAATGCGGGCACCGGTTGGGTCTCGCCGATGGTTTCTGGTTCGACCGCGACCGGTTTGGGGGCGGCCAATGTTTTTGGCGCAGTGCGCATCGGCACAGGAACGCGTGCAAGCGGCTGAGCGCGACCGGCGGCAACCGCCATCGGCTTTGCCGGAATCGGCTTGGCGAAGGCCGCAGCGACAGGCGCGAGCTTCACCGGTTTTTCCGGCTTGGGTGGCTTGGGTGGCTTTGGCGGTTTGGCCGCCTTGACCGGCTTTTCGGCCGGTTTAGCCGGAGGCGGCTTGGCTTCGGCTTTCGGGACGGACTTGGCTGCTGCTTTGGGCGGTGGAGGTAGTGGTTTGCCCTTCGCCAGCGGTTTTTCCGGCGGCGCGACCTTGGCCGCACCCTTCTTGGCGCCCGCGGATGTGGAGGCGGCTTTAGGCTCGGGTTTGGGCGCGGCCTTCTTGCCTATTTTGGGGAGCGGCGTCTTGGCTTCGACTTTCACCGGTGTCGCTTTGGGGGCGGGCCCGCCCTTGGCGGCTGCGCCAACGGCCGCCTTTGGGGTGAGCGCCGGTTTTGGTGCGTCAGCCTTTTTGGCGAGCGTCGGCTTGGTCGCAGGTGCGGCCTTCGCCGAGGGTTTGGCAGCCGGGATCGGTTTGGCTGCTGGCTTGGCAAGCGTCGGCTTCGCCGCCGCAGCCCTGACTGGGGCGGCTATCGGATTTGGCTTCATCGCCTTCGATGGCGCGGGCGCAGCCTTCTTAGCCGGCGCAGGTTCGCGCCGGGGCGGGGCGGCTTTTTTGGCCGCTGGCGCGGCGCGGGCTGCGGCTTTTGCGGGCGCTTTGGGGGTCGTCTTGTCGGGCAAGGGTATTAGCTCTCCGTGGCGGCTTCGGCAGCCGGGGCGCCCGCTGCTGCGCGCTCCTGCATCTTTTTGCCGGGTTGGGCTTTGTTGGGGTTGCTGCGGGTTTCACGCTTCATGACGCCCGCTTGGTCCAAGAACCGCGCGACGCGGTCGGTCGGCAGGGCGCCTTTTTTCATCCAGTCCTGTATGCGCTCAAGCTTGAGGTTAACCCGGTTTGGGTCATCGGACTTGAGTATAGGGTTATATGTTCCGACCTTCTCGATGAAACGCCCATCACGAGGGTTGCGGCTGTCGGCCACCACGATTGAGTAGAATGGACGCTTCTTCGCGCCGCCGCGGGCCAGTCGGATTTTCAGTGACATTTCTAAGCTTCTCCTTTGAACTCTTAACCTTTTTTATTGCTTCCGGGAAGGCCTGGCAGGCCCCCGCTCGGCAATCCTTGCAGTCCGGGCAATGCGCCTGGTTGGTGTAGGCCCGGTAATTGACGGCCCGATCCCAGTTGTTTGAGCGCCTCGGGGCTCGGCCCGCCGCCGCCGAAAGGGCCTTGGCCCCCCGGCATGCCGAAGGGCATTTTGCCCTTGCCCATGGCCTTGGCCATGTCGGACATCTTGCGGTGCATCTTGAGCAGCCGGTTGACGTCAGCCACCTCGACGCCAGCGCCTCGGGCGATGCGAGCGCGGCGGCGACCATTGATCAGGTCGGGCTTTTGCCGCTCCCCGGGGGTCATAGACCGGATCACCCCGATCTGGCGGCTGATCTGACGGTCGTCGAGCTGGGCTTCGCTGATTTGGCTTTTAATCTTTTGTGCGCCCGGCAACATCCCCATGACGCCTTTGAGACCGCCGATCTGGATGATCTGGTTCAGCTGCTTTTCCATGTCGTCGAAGTCGAAGCGGCCCTTAGCCATCTTGCGGGCGAGCTTCTCGGCCTCGTCACGGTCGACGTTCTCGACGGCCTTTTCAACGAGGCCGACAATGTCGCCTTGGCCGAGGATGCGCCCGGCGACGCGGCGGGCGTCGAACACTTCCAGCCCCTCGACCCGCTCGCCGACGCCAAGGAATTTGATCGGCAGGCCAGTCACCGCGCGCATCGACAGCGCAGCGCCCCCGCGCCCATCGCCATCGGCGCGGGTGAGCACGAGGCCTGTGAGCGGCAGGCGTTCGTGGAAGCGCTTTGCGGTTTCCACTGCGTCCTGACCGGTGAGGCTGTCGGCGACCAGCAACGTTTCCGCCGGCTTGGCGATGCGCGCGATCTCGGCGGCTTCCGCCATCATCTCTTCGTCGATGCTGGTGCGGCCTGCCGTGTCGAGGATCAGCACGTCGTGTCCGCCAACGCGTGCGGCTTGCAGCGCGCGCTTGGTAATTTCCGCTGGCGATTGGCCAGCGACGATCGCCAGCACTTCCACGCCGATGGTTTTGCCCAAGGTCGCCAGCTGCTCCATCGCCGCCGGGCGGCGCACGTCGAGCGAAGCCATCAGCACGCGGCGCTTGTCTGTCTTAGTGAGCCGCAGCGCAATCTTGGCGCTGGTGGTGGTTTTGCCGGAGCCCTGGAGCCCGGCCATCATGATCACATTCGGCGGCTCGCCCTCGATGCGCAGGGCTTCGGGCGGCGCGTCCCCGCCCAGCATCGCGACCAGTGCATCGTGGACGATCTTGACCACTTGCTGGCCGGGCTTGACCGATTTGATGACGGCTTCGCCCACCGCTTCGGCTTTCACCTTGGCGATGAAATCTTTTACCACCGGCAGCGCGACATCGGCCTCCAGCAGCGCCACCCGCACTTCCCGCAGCGCCGCTTCGACATCGCCGTCACTGAGCGCGCCGCGCCCGGTGAGCTTGTCGAACACGCCGCCTAGGCGATCGGTTAGGGCCTCGAACATTGCTTCTCCGCGACGCCAAACGCTTTTCGCCCCGCCGGACGATCACGTCGGGCGGGGTGCTCCGCCAGCCTCCCTGCCCAGATATAGGCATTGCGCCGGTCAAAGCGGCAAGCAAAGCTTGGCGCGTGCGCGGGGTTCTAATGGAGCTGCGCGCGGAGGTCAAATTCGCCCGAAGCGGACGCGCCTATGGACCGCCGGCGCCCTCGCCGGCATTCTTGCTTCACGCACAACAACAAGGAGCCGGCGAGGGCGCCGGCGGTCCATATTCTACGACTCTCCCAATCGCTTCGCCACGTCCTCCCCGATCGCGAGTGATGAGGTCAGCCCCGGGCTTTCTATGCCGAACAGGCAGACGAGGCCGGCGATGCCGTGTGCTGCGGGATCGTCGATGAGAAAGTCCGGTTGCGGTTCGCCGAGGCCGTGGATTTTGGGGCGGATGCCGGCATAGTCCGGTTGCAGGGCGCCGTCGGGCAGGCTGGGCCAGAAGCGGCGGATGGTTTCGTAGAAAGCCTCCGCGCGCGCGGGGTTCACACTGTAATCTTCCGCCGCCACCCATTCCAGGTCTGGTCCGAAACGGGCGACGCCGCCGAGGTCGCGCCGGTAGTGCGTGCCGAGCGCGCCGGGAATGGGCGGGGGGTAGATGAGCCGGGTGAACGGCGCCTTGACCCCGTGCAGTGAAAAATAGTTACCCTTTCCCAAGTGCAGCGCCGGGATGCGGCCAGGGGGATAGCTTTCAATCGCGCGCGCGCATGTTTGCGCGCCCAGGCCGGCGGCGACGATGAGTTGGCGCGCGGTGATGGTCGTTGGCGCCTCACCGCCGACGCGGATGGCGAACCGCTCCGCGTTTGGTGCTGCGCCGAGGAAGGGTGAATTCAACACAACAGCGCCGCCGCGGGCTTCGATCTCGCCTTCGAGCGCGGCCATGTAGCCGTGCGCGTCCAGCACGCCGCTCTCGTCGCACTCAAGCGCCGCGACCGCGCGCAAGGCCGGCTCAAGCGTGCGCGCCTGCACACCGCCGAGCCAGCGCACGCCTTCGACGCAATTGATCTCCGCCTGCGCCGCGAGGCGTTCGAGTGCGGGAATGTCGCTTCCATCGGTAGCTACGATTAGCTTGCCGCACTTTTGGTAGGCGACGCTGTGGGCGTCCAAAAATTCATAGAGCGCCCGCCGGCCTTCAACGCAGAGCCGCGCCTTGAGCGATCCGGTGGGGTAATGCAGGCCGGCGTGGATGACTTCGGAATTGCGCGAGGAAACGCCAGCGCCAATGCGCGCCTCGCGCTCCAGCACGACGACGCTGCGGCCCCGCCGCGCCAGCGCGTGGCCGCAGGCGAGCCCAATGGCGCCCGCTCCGACAATGGCAGTGTCAAAATCGCTCAGCGGAGGCCTCGTAGGTTCATGGTGTACGGCAGGTAAATCCAACTGCGCTTAATGCAACTTAAAGCAAACGCGACGTACAAGCTGTGTGACAATGAGGTTGGCGTGATCAATTTCCAGGACACGGCGATGATCTCGGCCGCGCGGGCGCATGTGTCCAGCTTACGCTGGCGCCTGGGGGTCTGGGCGGTGTTCGCGCTGGGCGCCTCGTTCGTGACGGGCTCGGTCGGCGTCGGCGCTGGGTGGTTCTTGGCTTTGGCTTTGTCGACACTGTTCGACGCCATGCTTGGGCACTCGTATCTAGACTCGCACGGCGCTCGCGACCGCGGGACCGCTGGCGTTTTGTTCGTTTGGGGCTGCTTCTTCAGCGCCATGATTTTCGCGGCGATGACGCTTTATCTTGCTGGGCAAGGCGGCGGATCGGGGCGCGTGCTGGCCGTGCTGATGGCCGCCAGCGCGTTCGTCCGGGTGTTATTGTTCCTGTCGCGCGCGCCTGGCTTTATGACCTTGATCGCTGCGCCGGCGGCGATTTGCTTGTTGGCGATGCCGTTTGTGCCTCAGGGCGCCAACCTCGGCGCCGCGCTGATGTCAGCGGTGGGGGTCGGCTGCGGGGTTGTCGGCTTTCTCGCTTACGTGCTGCGGGCCGTACACAACAACAACGCGATGATGCTTGGCCTGCGCGCCGCCAATGAGCAGGCCAAGCAGCGCCAGATAGAGGCGGAAGTTAAGCGCGGCGAGGCCGAAGCCGCCAACCGCGCCAAGTCCGAGTTCATCGCGATGGTGAGTCATGAATTGCGTACGCCGCTCAATGCCGTGATTGGCTACGCGGAAATCATCGAGGAGGATTTAGCCGGCGCCGGCAATGTACAATCGGCGCGGGACGCCAGCCAGATTGAAAAATCCGCACGTCACTTGCTAAGCTTGATCGATCAAATTCTCAGCGCGGCGGATATGGATGCGTCCCGCGAGAGCCCGTCACTCGCCGATATCGATGTCCGGAAGCTCATTGAAGACGCCGCCGGAGCAGTCGAGGCTCAGGCGCGCGAGCGCGGCAGTCGGCTCGCGGTGCGGGTGGCGCCACAGGCTGAGCGCGCCGTCGCCGATGGCGGTGTGATTGCGACCTGTATCGGGGCGCTCCTGTCAAACGCGGTGACGTTCACGACAGACGGACTCATCGCCGTAAGCGCCGAGCGCCAACAGATAGGTGAGCGCGATTGGCTCGTAGTGGCTGTTTCGGATACGGGCATCGGCATTGCTGCGGCGGATTTGCCGCGGATTTTCATGCCCTTCACGCAGATCGATGCCGTCGCAACGCGCACGCATGGCGGGATGGGTCTTGGTCTTTCGCTGGCCCAGCGTTCGGCCCAAGTCATTGGCGGCGATATTGCGGTCTCCAGTGAACTGGGCGTCGGTTCGACGTTCACGCTTCGCGTGCCGTTGCATGCGACGTCGGCCGATCAGGCGAGAGCCCGCAGCGCCGCTTAGACGGGCCTTGCGACGAACGACGGTAATCTCAATATAGCGGCTGAATAAGATCGAGCCGTCCTATGGATTCCCGGATTCCTGCCTCGGCGATGCCGACGCTTCGGCAATTGCAGTTTCTAACCGCGCTGCGGGCCGAAGGCAGTTTTGTCGCGGCGGCGGAGGCCGTTGGGGTGACGCAACCAACATTGTCAGCCGGGATCAAGGAGCTGGAGGGGGCGCTCGGCGTGGTGCTGGCGGAACGCGGGCGCGCCGGCGCCGTGCTGACGCCAGCCGGCGAAGAAGCAGCTGACCGCGCCGCGCGGGCGCTCGGCGAGGTTGAGGAACTGGTTCGCGCAGTCCACGCGGCGGGCGAGCCGCTGGCGGGGGTCTTTAGGCTTGGCGCTATCCCGACCATTGCGCCGTTTTTGTTGCCGCGCGCGCTGCCGACGATCAAGGCAAAGTTCCCTCGCTTGCGTCTGCACATGCGTGAGGACTTGACCCTGCGCTTGTTGGAGGCTTTGCGCTTGCGCACCCTTGACGCCGCTGTGATTGCGTTGCCGTTCGAGGCGCACGGGATCGGTTCGGAAATCATTGCCGAGGACGAGTTCTTGCTCCTGTGCCAACCCGGCCATCAGTTAGCGGCGCGCAATGATCTTGCGCCGTCTCACCTCAAGGGCGAGGAGCTGCTCTTGCTCGATGACGGCCATTGTTTGCGCGACCATGCGCTGTCGGTGTGTGCGCTTGCGCCAGGGCGGCGCTCTGCTGAGTTTGGCGCCACCAGCCTCTACACTTTGGTGCAGATGGTGGCCGGCGGCATGGGCGTGACGCTGCTGCCGAAGCTCGCCGCCGATGCTGGGGTGGCGACCGGTGCTGGCGTGGCGATCCGACCCTTCGCTGTTCCCGCGATCGGGCGCTCACTTGGCGTGGTCTGGCGTGAAGGTTCGCCGCGCGAGGCCGAGGCGCGGCTGCTGAGTCAAACGCTACGCGAGGTGCTTAAGACGTAGGCCAGTCAGGCTTGGACAATTGCTTGGCCAGATGCGGCAGCCGGATTACGAACCAAAGCGCCGCCCAGATGTTCCCCAGCACGAACACTGGCGCTGCCCACAACGCCGCCACCAGCCACGAGCGCTCGGTCAGAAACACCAGCGTCGCGAACAAGACGAAGCCGACATAAAGGTCGACCAACGCCGTCGCGCCCCAAGGCAGCGTCGTGACCACGGCGAACTGCTCCATGAAGCTGCCGTGGAGGTCCTGTTTTGCGAACACCGCCCAGAGCACCAGCCCGAGAAGCGCCAGGCCGCAGATGCCGATCGCCGCGCGCACAATGTTCATAAGGCGCCCCCTTCGGCGTTCGCTCAAGCGATCCTGCCCACACTCTTGTCCCTTCGCAGCGGCCGAAAATCAAGGCGCCGGCGCTGCAGCGACGATTTGCACTGTCGTATCGGCCCAAGCCCGGCTAAGCGGAGCCGATGCAACGTTATCTGACCCTCTTCGTCCTCCTCGCCATGATCCTTGGCGTCGCCACGGGCTATGTTTTGCACCAGCAACAGCCGGCGGAGAATTGGGCGGAGATCTCCGCCAACTTCAAGTTGGTCACCGATATCTTCTTGCGTCTGATCAAGATGATCATCGCGCCGCTGGTGCTGTCGACGCTGGTGGTGGGCATCGCGCATATGGGCGGCACCGGTTCGCTTGGGCGTGTTGGCGTGCGCACGCTGCTCTGGTTCGTGACCGCGTCGCTGCTGTCGCTGTGCCTTGGGCTTGCAATGGTGCACGTGCTGCAACCGGGCGTCGGTCTGTCGCTGCCGATTCCCGAGGGTGCAACCGCCCCCCAGGGCTCGGCGCTCAATTTGCGTGACTTCATCATCCATCTGGTGCCGACCTCGATCTTCGACGCCATGGCGACGAATTCTCTGCTGCAGATCGTTGTGTTCTCGATCTTCTTCGGCGTCGCCTTGGCGGCGCTTGGCGAGCAGGGCAAGCCGGTCACCGATTTCGCCGAGCGCGTGTCGCATGTGATGTTGCGCGTCACCGGTTACGTGATGAACTTCGCGCCGTTTGCGGTGTTTGCGGCGATCGCGGCGACGGTGACGGAGAATGGGCTTGAGATTCTCGTCACCTACGGGCGCTTCATTGGCGGGTTTTACCTCGCGCTGCTGATCTTGTGGGCCATTCTCATTCTGGCGGGGCTTTTGATCGTGGGCTGGCGCGTGTTCGGTCTCGTCGGCAAGATTCGCGAGCCGATCCTGCTGGCGTTCTCGACCGCGAGTTCGGAGGCGGCATACCCGCGCACGTTCGAGGCGTTGCAGCATTTCGGGATTTCCCGTCGTATCGCCGGTTTCGTGCTGCCGCTCGGCTACTCTTTCAATCTCGATGGGTCGATGATGTATTGCACCTTCGCCGTGCTGTTCATCGCCCAGGTTTACGGCATCGACCTCAGCATTGCCCAGCAGGTGACGATGCTGCTTTTGCTGATGGTGACATCGAAGGGCATGGCCGGCGTGCCGCGAGCGTCGCTGGTGGTCATCGCCGCTACGTTGGCGCAATTCAACATGCCTGAGGCGGGCTTGTTGCTGATCCTCGGCGTCGATCATTTCCTCGACATGGGCCGCAGCGCCACCAACGTGGTCGGCAATTCCATCGCCACCGCCGTGGTGGCGAAATGGGAAAAGGAACTCGGCCCGGCGCGCGCATCCATTTCCGACCAACAGGCGCCTCCCCTCGAAGACGCGGGCGATACCGAGATCTGACGCTGAGGCGTGTTTCTTCGCCGCCGTTTTCGCAAATCCGAAAACGCAAAAAAAGCGGGAGAGCGGGACGCGCCTCGTGCGTGCGCGCAGAAATAAAAGTGTTTGGGNNGATGGGTGGGGTCTGCTTCCCCGTTGGCCATCCCCGCAACGCTGGGGTTCTGTCGGCGCTTAGCGCCTTGCTTTCGTTCCCGGCCGACGCGCGGGCGAAACACCATATTTCGCCTGGAGCCTTCGGGTTCCTTTTCTCCCCGAAGCTGAACTCTCCACTGTCGCCAGCTTTGAGCCCATCGCGTTCATCTCGCCTCCCGACCACGTTTGGCTTTGGTGCACCAGCGCCTCCCAAGCCAGGATGAGCTAAGTATACGCGCGTTCCACGGGGGGCGGATAAGTGTGAGTCTATCCCCGCTTTTCACGGACCACCGGCTTCCAGCCGGCATCCTTGCATCAAGCATATTGCCTTGTCCCGACCTCGCCTCAATCCATCAGGCGCTGCATGAGGTATGTGTATTCGAGCGCGCGCCGGCGGGCGGTTTCGTTGAGGTTGGCGGCGGCGGCGTGGCCGCCGTCGGTATTCTCGTAATAGAGCACCGGCATGCCGAGTTCGTCCATGCGTGCAACATACTTGCGCGCATGGCCGGGATGGACGCGGTCGTCCTTGGTCGAGGTGAGCACGAATGGTATCGGGAAGTCTGGCCGTGCGCGCAAGTTCTGGTAGGGCGAGATCGTTCGCAGAAAGCGTCGTTCGCGCGGGTTCGCGGGCGAGCCGTATTCGTCCACCCAAGAGGCCCCGGCGAGCAATTGGTCAAAGCGCAGCATGTCCAGCAGCGGCACTTGCACCACGGCGGCGTTGATCATTTCTGGATGCTGGTTGAGCATGACGCCCATCAGCAAGCCGCCATTGGAGCCGCCCATGATGCCGAGCCGGCGCGGGCTGGTGATGCCGCGGGTGACCAGATCCTGCTCGACCGCGTAGAAATCATCGTAGATGACTTGGCGATTGGTGCGCAGGCCTGCCTGGTGCCAAGCGGGGCCGAATTCGCCGCCGCCGCGGATGTTGGCGAGCACATAGACGCCGCCGCGTTCAAGCCACAGCTTGCCCACGAAAGGCCCATAGCTCGGCGTGTAGGAAACCTGAAAGCCGCCATAAGCCCAGAGCAAGGTCGGGTTCTGCCCGTTGAACGCCATGTCGCGGGGACGCACCACGAAATATGGCACGCGCGTTCCATCGCGGCTCACCGCTTCGTATTGCTCCGACACAAAGCGTGAAGCGTCAAATTGCGCCGGCAGCGCGCGAATGGCGCGCGCGCGGGTGGCGCGATCGTCAAGCGCGTAGAGCGTGTCGGGCGTGAGGTAATCCTCGTAGACCACGAACGCTTCGGCTTCTGTCGGCGATGAGCCGGCGAAGTTCACCGAACCGTTCAGCGGCAGGTCAATTTGCGCCTCGATCCAGGCGCGCCCGTCATAGGCAAAACGCAGCACCCGCCCGCGCACGTTCTCGTAACCGGCGACCAAAATCGCGTCGCGCGTAATGGCGACGCCTTCGATCGATTGGCGCGAATTGGGGGCGTAGAGCGTCGTTACGTTGGGCGAAAGTCCGCTGATCGAGCCAAGCTCAATGGCGATTAGCGAGCCGCTGGCGAACCTAAAACCCCCGGCTGGCGCGATCCCTTGCGGCGTCCAACCCTCTTCCAGGGTTGCGATCAGATGGCCCTTGTAGAGGCCGCGAATGGTCGATTTCGGCGGTAGATTTATGCGCTGGGGCGTTGGGCCATCCAGGCGCCAATAGCTGGACTCGAAGAACGTGTCGGACTCGAACGCGACCGCAAGGCGGCGACCATCGACGTCCTGCAACACGCCGGCGAACACGCCGACATCGCTGGCCTGGCCGCGGATGATTTCGGTCGCGCTCGCAAGCGGCGTCCCGCGGGTCCAGCGTTTCAGCACGAACGCATAGCCGCTCTCGGTCATCGTCCCCGCGCCCCAATCGGTTCCGACGATCAGTGTATCCGCGTCGAGCCAGGCGCTGCTCGATTTCGCGGCGGGGATGACGAAGCCGCCTTCGACGAAGGCGCGTGCGGCGATGTCGTATTCACGCACGGTGGAGGCGTCGCGACCGCCGTCCGAAAGCGAAATCATGCAGCGTGTCGTGCCTTCGAGGCAGTCCGCGCCCTGATAGACCCAATTGGCGTTTTCGGCGGCGGCGAGCGCATCAACATCAAGCAGAGTTTCCCATTGTGGTTGGCCGGCGGAATAGGCCGCCAGCGGCGAGCGGCGCCAAATGCCGCGCACATGCGTCTCGTCTTGCCAAAAATTGTAGAGATAGCCCTCCTGCACACCGCCCAAAGGCAGCCGGTCACGACTGTTGGCGAGCGCCAGCGCATCGGCGTGCAAGCCTGCATAACGAGGATCGCCCTGAAGCTGCGCCAATGAGCGTTCGTTCTGCTCGCGCACCCAAGTCAACGCCCGCTCGCCCTCGACGTCTTCGAGCCAAAGGTAGGGATCATCGTCGGTCGCGAACATGGAACTCATGGTGCTGCACGAACCGAGAACAAGAACCGCGATTCCGACGGCGGCGAAAGCGGTAAAGCGCATTGGCGTCCTCCCTGGGCCGGGCAAACAAGCAGATTGAGCGGCTGGAAGGAAGGGCCGAACCCCCTTAGATTGATCAGGATGCGCTATTTCAAGATGAACGGCTGCGGCAATGACTTCGTCATTATTGATGCGCGCTCGCGCGGCTCGCTACCCTTGTCGCAAGCGCAAGCCAGCGCGATCGCTGATCGCGAAAGCGGCGTGGGCTGCGACCAGGTGATCGCCATCGAGCGCTCCATTCGGGGCGACGCCTTCATGCGCATCTGGAACGCCAGCGGCGGTGAGGTTGACGCGTGCGGCAACGCTACGCGTTGCGTCGCCTGGCTGCTGATGGAAGAAGGCGGCGCAGCTTCGCGGCGGATCGAGACGCCGGTGGGCATGCTCTATGCGGAGCGCGCTGGCGACAAAATCATCAAGGTCGACATGGGCTCGCCGCTGCTGCGCTGGGAGGAAATTCCGTTGGCTCGCGCAATGGATACAGCGCGGCTGGATTTCGCGGCGGGTGGCCTTGAGGCGCCTGGCGCTGCTAACATGGGCAACCCGCACGTAGTGTTCTTCGTCGGCGACGTGCGCACAATTGCGGTCGAGACGCTTGGGGAAATGGTTGAGCACGATCCGCTGTTCCCGGAGCGCACAAATGTCGGTTTTGCAGAAGTGCGTTCGCCCGAGCAAATTCGAGTGCGGGTCTGGGAGCGCGGGGTTGGGGTCACCAAGGCGTGTGGCACCGGCGCCTGCGCGGCCGTGGTGGCGGCGCACCGGCGAGGACGCGCGGGACGCAAGGTCGAGGTGTTGATGGACGGGGGATCACTTGAGATTGAATGGCGCGCCGGGGACGATCGGGTCTTGATGACCGGGCCGGTGGAACTGGAAAACACCGGGGAGTTGCCCGCACCATGAGAGTGCTCATCGCCTGCCTGTTGCTGAGCGCCTGCGCGACCAGCCCGTCGGCGTCGCCGCCCGAACGCGTGGCTGGGTGCTGGATCAACCGGGACGTCGGCGCGGTCACCATGCGTTGGCTGCCCGAGCGCGCCCGCCCTGGCGTGTTAGCCGGCGTTCGAACCGTTTATGGCCAAGCCGGCGTGACCAGCAGCATGCGCTATGCCTTGGAGCCGAGCGGCCAGGGTTGGTCGCTGTGCGAACTCGACGTCGAGGGCGCTGCCGCCACGCGCTGTTGGCAAGTGGCCGAAGGCGAAGGCGGCTCGCTCGATGGCGGGCGCGCCTTCATCGACACGCACGGCGACGCCCTACGCATTTCCGTACTCGGTGTCGGCGCCGAGCAGCTGATCTTCCAAGGCCGGCGGGATGGTTGCGATTGAGCGCGTTGATCTCCGGTCTTGACCACGTCGTCATCGCTGTGCGTGGGCTTGGGCGCGGGGTTGCGGGTTATGAGATGTTGTTGGGGCGCGGGGCGCGGGCGCTCGGCGAAGCGGACGGCGTCGCGACTGCGTTGATCGCTACAGACAATTTCGCCGTGGAATTGATGGCGCCAGTTGGCGAAGGCGAAGGCGCGCGGCGTCTGCGGGCGGCGATCGATGACGGCGGCGAGGGGCTAAAGAGCTTGGTGTTCGCCACGTCTGATATCGAGCGCATGCATCGGCGCGCGGAGCGCGTGGGGCTAGCGCCAGAACCTATCAAGGTGACGGAGCGGGGGAACAGTTTTCGCGCGGCCACGGATCGCACCCACGGCGTGAGGGTATTTTTGATTGAGCGCGCAGCGCCGCTTGCGCCCGCCCCCACAATCGATGGAGCGGTCAGCGGCCTCGACCACGTGGTCGTTCGCAGCGCCGACGCGGAGCGCGCCGCGGCTCTATACGGTGCGCGCTTGGGGCTGGATATGCGGCTCGACCGCGAGATCGCCGGGCGGCGGCTGATGTTTTTCCGCTGCGGCGATACGGTCATTGAGGTCGTCCATGACGCCGCGATGACAAGTGGGCGCGATTGTCTCTGGGGCCTCTCTTGGCGGGTGAGCAATGCCGAGACGACGCGGGCCCGGTTGGCGTCGGCGGGACTTGACGTTTCGGAGGTTCGGCCGGGCGTGAAACCCGGCACGCGCGTGTTCACGGTTCGTGACGGAACCTGCGGGGTCCCCACGCTTATGATCGAACCAGGCCGAAAGCGCGATTGATCTTATCACTTTGGCGCGCCATGCTCGGCGCGATCCAGATGCCGGGGGACAAGTCATGGCCAATGCTCTCAACGCGACATTCTTCGCCTTTCACAAGCGCGAAAAGGGCGGCGTGCTGCTGGGCGCGACGATCGCCTTTGTCGTGATGGCGGTGCTCATGGTGGGCGCATTCTATGTGCTCAACGCGCAGGCGATCAGTGATTATATCGGTTGGGCGACCAGCCTTGGCGCGAACATGGAAAACGCCAAGCCCGGGGCGCCGCCTTCAATGGACATGATGATGCCGCCGCAGAGCGTGATGGCGCTGGGGCCGATGTATCTCTTGTTCATCCTATTCTATCACATCTTGCTCGCCTCGTACGAGGCTGCCTGCCTCCGATGGATGATCCGCGGCGAGACCGGCGGCGTGCTCGGGCTTTCGCTGGGCGCCGACACATGGCGCGTCTATTTCGGTTATTGGATTTGGTTCTTCTTGCTGATCGCGTTTTACATCGTGATCGCCGTCGTAGCTTTCGGGCTCGCCGGCTCGTTCGTCGCGGTCGGTGGCGCACAGCCAGGGTCGAGCATGGGGGGGGGAATGGCGGTGTTCATTCCACTGATTGTGCTCGCGCTGGTTTTGGGACTCGTCTATTTCGCGGTGCGGCTCGCGCCGGCTGCGGCGACTTCGATTGCGCGGCGCAAGTTTGCGTTTTTCGATGCTTGGACGGTGACCAAAGGGCGATTTTGGGCGCTGCTCGGCGCGTTCGTGCTGTTGCTTCTGATGTTCCTGGTGCTGTGCATCGTCGCGAGCATCGGCATGGGCGCGATGATCGGCATGAACGCCGCTAGTCACATGGCGCAGAACGGCGAACCGGAAAGCGCGGCAGCGGCATTGCAGATGATGTCGAACCCGCAAGTGCTTGTGCCCATCGTGGTGATGTACGCAACCATGCTGATCGCCTCGATGTTGCTTTACCTTGCGTTGTTCGGCGTGAATGCGCGCGCCGCCTTGGCCGCGATCGAGGACGGCAAAATCCAAGCAGCGTCGGCCTGAGCAATGGCCGAGGTGGCGCCGCTCGACGCGACGTTCTTTGCGTTCCGCAAGCGCGACCGGCGCTTCGTGTTGACGCTCGCGTCAAGCGCTTATCTGGGCTTTGCCTTGCTGCTGGGCGCAGCTTATCTGGCAGCGACCTGGGGGGCGTGGGGTGCGATCTTCACCTGGTATATCGATCTGGTGCGCAGCGCTGCTTCTGGGGGTGAGCCAAATATGCCGCCGATGGGGCCGCTGCTGGCGTTGGCGCCTTGCATGGTCCTCGCAGTTGTCGCGGGATACGTCTTGTTCGCAGCGTACGAAGCTGCGTGCCTGCGCTGGCTGCTGCGCGGAGAAAGCGGCGGCGGTGTGTTTGGTCTGAGTCTGGGCGCCGACACCTGGCGGGTGTTTGCTTGTTACTGCGTATGGGTCGGCCTGTTGATCGGGTTCGTGGTGCTGGTGGCGGGGTTCTATCTCGGGGTGCGCGCGCTCGCAGAGATCGCGGGACCGTTGCAGATTGTGCTCATGCTTGGAGCGGCGCTGGCGCCGCTTGGCTTGTTGGCGCTGTTGCTCTTCGTGGCGGTGCGGTTGGCGCCTGGGGCGGCGATGAGCGTCGCGCGCGGGCGGTTTGCTTTTTTCGGCGCCTGGCATGCGACGCGAGGCCGATTTTGGGCGCTGCTGGGTGGTTTCTTCATCTTGATCGTAGGGTACGTGGTGATCGGTGGGGTCATGTCTGAGGTTCTGCAGATTCCGGTTCGGGGTGAGTTGGCGCCAATCATGGCGAGCATTCTCGCCGGGGGCGACGCCGACGCGGCGTTGGCGTCGCTGCGCGAGGCCTTCATGACGCCGATGTTTTTCGCGCTCGGCGCGGTTTACCTGGCGGCGGCAATGATTTTGGCGAGCGTCTTCCGCGTCGCGCTGTTTGGCCTCAACGCCCGCGCTGTATTGGCGGCGGAATCAAGCTGACGCACGCTTCTTACGCGCGAGCTTTCGTGGCGACGTCTCTGCCGCGGCTTCCTTGGGTTTGCGCGAGCGCGCATCGTGGCGCTTCAGCGCTTCAGCGAGATAGCGCCCGGTCCAGCTTTCCTTGACCTTCGCCACATCTTCCGGCGTGCCTTGGGCGACGATGCGTCCGCCGCCATCGCCCCCTTCGGGGCCGAGGTCCAAGATCCAGTCGGCGGTTTTGATCACATCAAGATTGTGCTCGATCACCAGCACGGAATTGCCGCTGTCGACCAGTTCATGCAGAACCTCCAAGAGCTTCTTCACGTCTTCGAAATGCAGCCCTGTCGTGGGTTCGTCCAAAATGTAGAGTGTGCGCCCGGTGGCGCGTTTGGAGAGCTCCTTCGAGAGCTTCACGCGCTGCGCTTCGCCGCCAGAGAGCGTGGTGGCTTGCTGGCCGATATGCACGTAGCCGAGGCCGACCCGCTTCAATGTCTCCAGCTTATCGCGGATGCTGGGCACGGCGTTGAACAGGTTTGCGCCTTCCTCCACCGTCATGTCGAGCACGCCTGAAATTGATTTCCCCTTGTAGAGAACGTCAAGCGTCTCGCGATTGTAGCGTTTGCCTGTGCAGGTGTCGCAGGTGACGTAGACGTCCGGCAGGAAGTGCATCTCGATCTTGATGACGCCGTCGCCCTGGCAAGCCTCGCAGCGGCCGCCCTTTACGTTGAACGAAAAGCGCCCCGGACCGTAACCGCGCGCTTTGGATTCCGGTAGGCCCGCGTACCAATCGCGGATCGGCGTGAAGGCGCCGGTATACGTGGCGGGATTGGAGCGCGGGGTGCGGCCAATCGGGCTTTGGTCGATGTCGATGATCTTGTCGATATGTTCGAGGCCAAGGATCGCATCGTGCTCGGCGGGCACATCGCCAGCGCCATGCCAATTGCGCGCCACCGCTTTGTAGAGCGTCTCCACAACAAGCGTGGACTTTCCTCCGCCCGATACGCCGGTGACGCATGTAAACGTCCCGAGTGGAAATTCTGCGTCGACGTTTTGCAGATTGTTGCCGCGAGCGCCCTTGACGATGATCTTGCGTTTTTTGTCTGTCCAGCGGCGTTTGTCCGGAATGGAAATCTCACGGGCGCCCGTGAGGTAGGCGCCGGTGATGCTCTCCTTGTTCGCCTGGATTTGCGCCGGCGTGCCCTCGGCGATAATGCGTCCGCCATGAATGCCGGCGGCGGGGCCCATGTCGATGACATGGTCCGCCGTCAGTATCGCTTCTTCATCGTGCTCAACCACCAGCACTGAATTTCCAAGATCGCGCAGGCGCCGCAGCGTCTCGAGCAAGCGCGAATTGTCGCGCTGGTGCAGGCCGATGCTGGGCTCGTCCAGCACGTAAAGCACGCCGGTCAAGCCCGAGCCGATCTGGCTGGCGAGACGGATGCGCTGGCTCTCCCCTCCCGACAGCGTGCCCGACCCGCGCCCAAGCGAAAGATAATCAAGGCCGACGTCCACGAGGAAGCGCAGCCGATCATTGATCTCCTTCAGAATGCGCACGGCGATTTCGCGCTGCTTCGGCGTTAGTGTTTCGTTCAAGCTGCCGAACCAATCGCGCGCGGCGCGGATGGACAGCGTTGACGCCACCGCGATGTCACTTGCGCCAACGCGCACCGCGAGCGCTTCCGGCTTCAGGCGTTTGCCCGCGCATACTGGACATGGCGCTTCCGATTGGTAGCGCTCCAGATCCTCGCGCACCCAATTGGAGTCGGTCTCCTTCCAGCGCCGCTCTAGGTTAGGCAGAACGCCTTCAAAGTTCTTGGTGGTCTCGTAGCGGCGCACGCCGTCATCGTAGACGAATTTGATCGGCTCCTTCGTCCCCTGCAAAATAGCGTCGCGCAGCGGCTTAGGCAGGTCGCGCCACGGCAGCGTTGGCTTGGCCTTGAAGTGTTTGGCCAACGCTTCCAGCGTCTGCGCGTAAAGCGGCGAGGGACCCTTGGCCCATGGCGCGACCGCGCCATCCTTCAGCGTCTTGTCGTGATCTGGCACGACCAGATCAGCGGCGAATTTCAATTGCACGCCGAGCCCGTCGCAGGTCGGGCAAGCGCCGGCTGGATTGTTGAACGAGAACAGGCGTGGCTCGATTTCGGGGATGGTGAAGCCGGAGATCGGGCAGGCGAATTTTTGGGAAAAAATCAGCCGTTTCGCACCGCCGGCATCCTGCCGGCCCTTTTTTTCCTGCCGGCTGGAAGCCGGCGGTGCGTCCACAAATTCCGCGTACGCGATCCCATCCGCTAATTTCAGCGCTTGTTCCAACGAATCCGCGAGCCGTGTCTCTATGCCGGGCTTCACAGCGATACGGTCGATCACGACCTCGATGTCGTGCTTGAGCTTCTTGTCGAGCGTCGGCGGTTCGGCGAGTTCGTGATATTCGCCGTTGATTTTTGCGCGCTGATAGCCCTTGCGCAGCAGCTCGGCCAATTCCTTGCGGTATTCGCCTTTGCGGTCGCGCACGATGGGCGCGAGGAGATAAAGCCGCGTGCCTTCGGGCAGCGCCATGATCTGATCGACCATCTGCGCCACCTGCATCGCTTCGATCGGCAAGCCAGTGGCGGGTGAGTACGGCACGCCCACGCGCGCCCAGAGCAGGCGCATATAGTCGTAAATCTCGGTGACGGTGCCGACAGTCGATCGCGGATTGCGCGACGTGGTTTTCTGCTCGATCGAAATCGCCGGCGACAGGCCCTCGATGGAATCGACGTCCGGCTTCTGCATCAGTTCGAGGAATTGGCGAGCGTAGGCCGACAAGCTCTCGACGTAGCGGCGCTGGCCCTCGGCATAGATCGTGTCGAACGCCAGCGAGGACTTTCCCGAACCAGAAAGCCCGGTGATCACCACCAGTTCGTTGCGCGGAATATCGACGTTGATGTCTTTGAGATTGTGCTCGCGCGCTCCGCGCACGCGGATATGGGTGAGGGCGTCTCTCACGACGGGATACCGAAAGCGATGGAGGTCATGGAGATGCCCGGAAAATAGTGACGGTTGAAAATCTCTGTCGGTTCGCCCTCGCCCCGGGCGCCGAGGGCGTAGAACAGGGGAAAGAAATGGTCCCAGTCGGGGGCCGCGTGGGCGGCTTCAGGATGGGTTTGGTAGTCCAAAATGGCGCCGTGGTCGCGTGCTTCGAGCGCGTCGACGATGAAGGAGTCGAACGCGTGTTCCGCCTGGGCGCCTTGGCCTGTATCGCCACCGCTCCGAAAAAAAGCGCTCAAATTGTGCGCGATGTTGCCGGAGCCAAGGATCAACACGCCTTCGTCGCGCAGGGGCGCGAGCGCGCGCGCGATGTCATAATGCTGTTGTGGCGGGCGCCGCGCATCGAGGCTCAGCTGTATGACCGGGACGTCGGCTTGCGGATACATGTGAACGAGCACGCTCCAGGCCCCGTGGTCTAGCCCCCAGCTTTCGTCGGCCTCAGCGCCGAAGGCCGAAAGCCGCAGCGCCACGTCGCGGGCCAACTCAGGAGCGCCTGGCGCGGGATATTGCACCGCGAACAAGTCTGGCGGAAAGCCGCCGAAATCGTGGATGGTGCGCGGCTGTGCATTGACGGTAATGCGTACACCCTCCGTCAGCCAATGCGCCGAGGTGCAAAGGATAGCGCGTGGCTTTGGGAACCGTCCCGCGATCTCGCGCCAGCCGCGCGAGGACGGCGTGTCCTCGATGGCGTTCATAGGCGAGCCGTGGCCAATGAACAGGGCAGGCGCTCTTTGGGTCATGGGTTCGTTGTCAGCCGCGGCTTGCCAGCCAACGCGCCAGTGATTGCGCGCTTTCCACTGAAGGCCGGCCAGCGACCAGGCTTTCAACGCTGATGTCTTCATCAAGGCGCGACCAATGCACGCCCTCGCCGCCGCCGGACAATCGCCAATCCTGCCGCTCGGCGGCAGACGCATTGAGCAGGCGCGGGAACCAGGCGAGCGGGGCGGAGATTATGCGCCCGTCGCTAAGTTCTACCGTCACGACGGCTTCTCCGAACGCGACGCCGACGGCGCGCGGCAGGTCCAGTTCAAGCGTCGAAATACTCATGCCACGCCTCCAAAATCACCGTCTCGCGCTCACGAACCAAGCGCTCAAGCGAACGCAGCTCCGCTGCAGGCAAACCTCGGCTGCGCGCCAGTCGTACAGGGGCGAGCCAGTATTTGGCGATCCCATCGTCGCGCTCAATATGGATGTGCGGCGGCTCAATGCCATCGGCTGAGTAGAAGAACAGCCGATAGGGGCCGACTTGCAAGATCGTGGGCATGCTGCCCGCCTCCGTCAGGTTCGGAAGTTAGCGAGGGTCACGCTGGCATCAAGAACAAAAAACGAACAACGACATTAATTTCCTCTTTACCTGGCCGCCGAGTCGGCATAAAGAACATAGCGGGAACATTGGACCGTTTCGGTCTGAATGGGCTCACCCATCGACGTGAAAGCGCAGGAAACAGGAGGCCACGATGGCTGGCAGTGTGAACAAGGTGATTTTGATCGGCAATCTGGGCAAGGACCCAGAAGTCCGCCGTCTAAACTCGGGCGAGCCGGTGGTGAACTTGCGCATCGCCACCACGGAGAGCTGGCGTGACAAGCAGTCCGGCGAACGCAAGGAAAAGACCGAGTGGCACTCGGTTGTCATTTTCAATGAGAACATCGCCAAGGTGGCGGAGCAATATCTGAAAAAGGGTTCCTCCGTGTATATCGAGGGCCAATTGCAGACGCGCAAATGGACCGATCAAGCGGGCGTCGAAAAATATAGTACGGAAATCGTGCTGCAGAAATATCGCGGCGAACTCACCATGCTCGGCAGTAAGGGCGATGGCGGCGGCCGTTCGGTCGAGGACGAGAGCGGCGGGTTTACCTCTAAGTCGGGCGGCAAGCGTGTGAGCGAAGGCCCGCGCGAAAGCTTCAATGCCGACCTGGACGACGAAATCCCATTCTGAGGCGCGGCTGCAAGGAATGGCAACACGAAGTGATAGTGCGGCGGCTTGCCCGGAGCATCGCTCAGGGTTAGCCACTGCGGTGTGACGGCACCGTTCCGCGCGTTTGCGCCAATTGACCTCTTACAACTCGTCGTCGTTCCGCTCATTTGGGGCGTGAACAACGTAGCGGCGATGCTGGCGGTGAGGGAAATGCCAGCGTTGCTGGTGGCGGGGCTTCGATTTGCCATCGTGCTCGCGTGCCTTGTATGGATGCTGAGGCCGCTCCCGCGCGGAAGGGTCTGGGCTTTCCTCGCCATGCTCGCATGCGTTGGGCCGGTCCATTTCGGCGTGCAATATGTAGGTTTGGGGCTTGCGCGCGATCTCGCGCCGATGGTGGTGGCGATGCAGCTTTGGGCGCCTGCGTCGGTGGCCTGTGCGGCGCTGTTGCTGGGTGAGCGCGTCAGTGCGCTGCGTTGGTTAGGCGTAGGCGTTGCGTTTTCCGGCGTCGTTGCGATGACGTTCGACCCGGTCGTGTTTTCGCAATGGGGCGCCCTGGTGTTGGTGGGGAGCGCATCGCTTATCTACGGTCTGGGCACGGTGTTGGTGCGCCGGTTGAGCGGCGCCATGGACGCTTGGGCGGTGCAAGCGTGGATCGCACTGACGAGCGCGCCGACTTTGCTTCTTGCGTCGTTCACGTTTGAGCGTGGACATGGGGACGCGGTGGGCGAAGCGTCCTGGCTTGCGTGGGGCTGCGTGTTGTTTGGCGCCGTCGCCTCTGGGCTTGTCGCTAACGCCTTCATGTTCCGCCTCTTGCAGAAATACGAAGTTTCACGCACGACGCCCTACATGTTGCTGACGCCGGTGGTGTCATTTTCGTTGGCGGTGTTCGTGCTCGGCGACGTCATTACCGTGCGCATTCTGGCGGGCGCTGGCCTGGCCATGCTTGGCGTTGCGTTGGTGGCGCTGGCGGAACGACCGCGTTTGTTCAAGGCATCCGCGTGAATGCGGCGCAAGCGATGCGCGCTCCTGCGGCGCCGATCGGCTGGCTCACATGATCGTCAGGGTTGGCGTGGATGACGAGCGCCGCGCCGTCGTCGTCCATCAGTGGCAGACGATTGCCTTGGCGAATGGCGCCAAGCGTGACTTGGGGCGCCAAAACCTCCGCGCCGAAGGCGCCCGCTGGCGAGGCAAGAAGGTTGGGCAGATCGCCGGCTTCGGGGCCATGGGTGTTCATAATGCCATGCTGGCTGCCGCGCACGGCGGCGATATGGCCGCCAGCGGCCTGGAACCCGGCGGCAAAATCACTGCAATCGCCATGCTGGTGCAAATGCAGGCCATGCCAGCCGGAGGGTAAGCCTCGATCGGAAAATTCGAGCCGAATCAAAACCCCAGCGGGCGTTTCGGTCAAGGTCGCCTGACCCGCCGCGCGCCCGTCCAGGCCTACGAGCCATGCCGTGCGCGGCGGCGTTTGCGCGGCAGCGTCAGCGTCAGCGGCAGAATTGGCGCAGGCGCAGACCAGGGCGGCGAAAGCAAGGGCGGCGAAGCGGCGCATGGAGGGCTCCCTAGTTTGCGGTGAAGGTTGGCCAATGTTAACCTGGCGTGGATTCGCGGGCGAGTTTTCTCGTCCCATTTCCGTTGCTTCCTGAATAGTGGAATTAGACCGGCAAACCGTGTCAGACGCCTCCGACCCCGCCGATCCTGGCGGCCCCTCCCTGCCCAAGGGCGTCTCGCTCATCACCATCGAGGATGAGTTGAAGCGTTCCTACCTCGATTACGCCATGAGCGTGATCGTGTCGCGGGCGCTGCCCGATGCGCGTGACGGGCTGAAGCCCGTGCACCGCCGCATCCTGTTCGGCATGGACGAGGCCGGCAATACCCACGACAAGTCCTACCGCAAGTCAGCCAACACCGTTGGCGAAGTGATGGGCCGCTATCATCCCCACGGCGATCTTGCGATCTACATGTCGCTGGTGCGCATGGCGCAGGATTTCTCGATGAGCGTGCCGCTGATCGACGGTCAGGGAAATTTTGGTTCAATCGATGGCGATATGCCCGCCGCGATGCGCTATACTGAGAGCCGTCTCAACAAAGTGGCGCGGGCGTTGTTGGACGACATTGACGAGGATTCAGTCGATTTCGTCGACAATTACGACGGCTCACGCCGTGAGCCGTCGGTGCTTCCGGCCAAGTACCCGAACCTGCTCGTGAACGGCGCCGGCGGCATCGCCGTCGGCATGGCCACCAATATCCCGCCGCACAATTTGTCGGAGGTGATCGATGCTGCGCTGGCGATGATCGAAAACCCCGACATTTCCGACATCGACCTGTTGGACATCGTGCCGGGGCCAGACTTCCCCACCGGCGGCGAAATTCTCGGCCGCGGCGGCGCGCGCATGGGGCTGATGACGGGGCGCGGCTCTGTCGTGATCCGCGCCAAGCATCACACTGAGACGATACGCGGGCGCGAGGCGCTGGTGTTCACAGAGATTCCCTATCAGGTGAACAAAGCCGAGATGGTGGAGCGCATCGGTGAACAAGTGCGCGAAAAGCGCATCGAAGGCATCGCCGAGGTGCGCGACGAATCCAACCGCCTGGGCATTCGCCTGGTTGTAGAATTGAAGCGCGACGCCGTGCTCGAAGTGGTGCTGAACCAGCTCTATCGCTATTCGCAGCTGCAGACGTCGTTCGGCGTCAACATGCTGGCGCTTAATGCCGGCAAGCCCGTGCAGATGGGCCTGCGCGATCTGCTCACCAGCTTCCTGGCGTTCCGCGAACAAGTGGTGACGCGGCGCACGAAGTTCCGCCTCGCCAAGGCGCGCAAACGCGGCCACGAAACCGTCGGTCTCGCGATCGCTGTCGCCAACATCGACGACGTGATCAAGCTCATTCGCGAAAGCCCCGACCCGAGCACGGCGCGCGAACGCATTGTCGCCCGCGACTGGGGCGTCGGCGACATGATGCCGCTGATCGCGCTGATCGCCGACCCGCGCACGGTGGTGAGCGAGGCGGGCCGAGTGCGCCTTTCCGACGAACAAGCGCGCTCGATTTTGGCGTTGCAGCTTTCGCGCCTGACTGGCCTTGGACGCGACGACATCGCCAAGGCCGCCAATGAGATTGCTGCCGAGATCAAGGAATTGCTCTCGATCCTGGCCAGTCGTGAGCGCATCCTCAGCATTATCCGCGGTGAATTGACAGACATCAAGAACGCGTTCGGCGGACCACGCCGCACCTCCATTTCCGAAGCTGAAGGCGAGATCGACGACGAAGCGTTGATCCCGCGCGAGGAGATGGTCATCACCGTCACGCATGGCGGCTACGTCAAGCGCACGCCGTTGGCGCTCTACCGCACCCAAAGGCGCGGCGGCAAAGGCCGGGCCGGCATGGCGATGAAGGACGAGGATTTCGTCACTCGTGTGTTCGCGGCCTCGACGCATGCGCCGATCCTGTTCTTTTCCTCCGCCGGCATGGTCTACAAGATGAAAGTGTGGCGCCTGCCGCAGGGCGATCCGCGCGCGCGCGGGCGGGCGCTGGTCAACCTGTTTCCACTGGGCCCGGAGGAATCCATAACCTCCGTCATGGTGCTGCCGGAAGACGAGCACGATTGGGAAAAGCTCGACGTCATGTTCGCCACGCGCTCAGGCGGGGTTCGGCGCAACAAGCTCAGCGATTTTGGCCAGGTGAATCGCAACGGCAAGATCGCCATGAAGCCAGACGAGGGCGACGGCATCGTCGATGTGCAAGTCTGCTCCGAGGACGACGACATCCTGCTCACCACCCAAAACGGCATGTGCGTGCGCTTCCGGACTACGGATGTGCGCGTGTTCAAGGGCCGCGATTCTACCGGCGTGCGCGGGGTTACGCTGCAAGACGGCGACAGCGTCATTGGCATGGGCGTGGTGCGTCATGTCGATGTGACGACCGAAGAAGTGGGCGCCTATTTCAAATGGGACGCGCAGGACCGCGGCGATCTGGAGGCGAGCGATGAGGCGCCAAGCGAGCCATCTGCCGAGGCCGCCCCGGTGCCGTTCGAACGCCTCGCCTGGATAAAAACCCAAGAGCAATTCGTCCTGACGGTCACCTCGAACGGCTTGGGCAAGCGCGCTTCGGCTTACGAGTACCGGGTCACCAATCGCGGCGGCAAAGGGTTGATTGCTCACCGGCTTACCGAGGGCGCACGCTTGATCGGGTCGTTTCCGGTCCACCAGAACGAAGATCTGTTGCTGGTGACCGACAAGGGCCAATTGATCCGCACTGGCGTCGACCAAATCCGCATCGCCGGCAGAGCCACCCAGGGCGTCATCTTGATCAATGTCGCCGAGGACGAGCACGTGGTTGCGGCGGAACGCCTGGAGGCGCTGGGCGGTGAAAATGGCGAGGAGGGAGGGGAATGACTAAGCACATCGATAAAGATGCAACCAAGAGACTTCCGGTCGCCTTTGGCCAGTCAGGCGCATTTGAAGTTGGCGACCAGGCCGCCGCAGCGCAGAAATTCGAAATACAAATCAACGGACTTTTAGAAGCGCTCGAGAACGCTCGACACTTGACCGAGCATGGCGTTGAGCTTTGGTACGCGCGCGATCTGGCCGTAGTCTTGGCGTATGCGAACTGGCAGAACTTCCGTAAGGTAATTGAAAAAGCTTGGGTCTCCTGCCGTGATGGTGGCGTTGATCCTGCGGGCCATTTTGTAAGAGCTGATGGAAATGCGCCTTGGACGCCGAGCGAGGTTTTTACTGAGGCCAGTAAAAACCTCAAGGGAGGCCGTCCGTCCGAAAACATCATTTTAAGCAGGCGAGCGGCCTACTTAATCGCCGAAAATGGGGATCCGTCAAAGCTCACCGTGGCGGTGGCGCAGCGGTATTTCACGGAGCAGACGCGCCGCCAGGAGATCGCCGATCAGAGTGTTGAGGCGCTCACCGAGGATCAGCGTCGCATCCTCATTCGCAACGAGGTTAGCGAGCAGAATAAGGGCCTCGCGGCGGCGGCCTATGCTTCCGGCGTCCGCACCAACCTCGACTTCGCTGTCTTCCAGACGGAAGGTTACAAGGGCATGTACGGCCTGCGAGTAGATGGAATCAAGCTGGCTAAAGGGATTGGAGACCGAGAACAGATACTTGATCGGATGGGAAGCGCAGAACTCGCGGCCAACCTCTTTCGCCTGACCCAGGCGGAGGAGCGCTTGCGCAAGGGCGACATTAACACCAGGGTGGCGGCGAATCGCACGCACCACCAGATTGGTAGAAAAGTGCGGCAGACCATGATCGACATCAGCGGCACGCCACCCGAGGCGTTGCCTGCTGCCGATCACATCAAACACGCTCGAAAACGCTTGGAAGCAGCTGGCGGCGCGTCAGATACGCCGAAAGCAGTTGTGGCTAAAAGGAAAAGGGCCGACCCGCAGTGATTTTGTCAGGTATGTCCCCGGTGGATGGCGTATGACCGTACAACGCCGCGTCGGTCTCTATCCCGGCACGTTTGACCCGATGACCAATGGGCATGTCGATATCATAGCGCGCGCCTGCAAGCTGGTGGACCGGCTGGTCATCGGCGTCGCCGTCAACGAGGACAAGGCGCCGTTGTTCACCCTGGTCGAGCGGGTGGAGATGGTGGAGCAGGAATGCGCCAAATTAGGCGTGACCACGGAGATCATCGTCCGTCCTTTTGACACATTGCTGATGAATTTCGCCGAGAGCGTAGGGGCGCAAATCATAGTGCGGGGCCTTCGGGCGGTCGCCGATTTTGAGTACGAGTTCGCGATGGTCGTTATCAATCAAAAGCTCAATCCGGCCATTGAGACGGTGTTCCTGATGGCTGACGCCACCCATCAGGCGATCGCCTCGCGGCTGGTCAAGGAAATCGCGCGACTGCAAGGAAGTGTCGCGCACTTCGTACCTCCGGACGTAGAACGTCGTCTGAGGGCGAAACTCGGGGTACCCTGATGCGCATGAATGGACTTTTGGCCGCAGCGTTGTGTGCGCTGGGGCTTGTTGGCTTTGCTGGACTGGCGGCGGCGCAATCTGCGCCCGATCCGCGCAATTGGCGCGCGCTTGAGCCGGAAAACACACTTTACATCGACACGGTCCATGGCCGCGTCGTGATCGAGATGTATCCCGAGGTGGCGCCGCGCCACGTCGAACGGATCAAAACGCTGACCCGGGCCGGCTATTATGACGGCCTCACCTTCCACCGCGTCATCGGCCGCTTCATGGCCCAGACCGGCGACCCGTTCGGAACTGGGGAAGGCGCTTCGAACCTGCCCGATCTGCGCGAAGAATTCACCTTCCGGCGCGGACCGGACATGCCGTTTGTGCTCGCCTCGCGGCAGACGGATTCCCTGCTTGGCTTTTACAAGACGTTGCCGATTGAGACTCAGCCGGACGCGCAAATGGAGGCGAGCGCCACGGGCCGGGTGCTCTCCAGCGCCATCCATTGCGACGGCGTCGCGTCTATGGCGCGCAACGGGCGCAACGCCCAAGGCGTCGATCAGGTCAACAGCGCCAACAGTCAGTTCTTCATTATGCGCGGCGCGCGCGCGTCCTTGAACAAGGGCTACAGCATCTGGGGCCGTGTCGTGTGGGGACAGGACGCGGTGATGGCGCTGGCCGAGGGCGAACCGCCGCCGACGCCGGACCGGATGCTCGCGGTGCGGGTGGCGTCCGATCTGCCGGAATCCGAGCGCGCGCCGATTTACGTGCTGCGCACCGATGGCCCGCGTTTCCGCGAACTGATCGACGATACGCGGCGTGAGCGCCGCGCGGATTTCTCAGTGTGCGACGTGCAAATTCCCGCGCGGGTGCCGCGCGACGAAAACAGAGAGAGACGCTGGTGGTCGATCATTCCTTTCATACCCTGACGATGACGCTCGAGACGGGCGAGGTGAAGATCAAGTTTCGCCCCGATCTCGCGCCCAACCATGTGGCGCGCATTGCTGAATTGGCCAATGCCGAGTTCTACGACGGCGTGGTGTTCCACCGCGTCATCCCCGGCTTTATGGCGCAAGGCGGCGATCCCAGCGGGCGCGGCAGCGGCGGCTCCGACAAACCAAACCTCAAGGCGGAATTCTCCGCAGAAAAGCACGTGCGCGGGGTGTGCTCGATGGCGCGCACCAACGATCCCAATTCCTCCAATTGTCAGTTTTTCATCTGCTTCGACGAGGCGAGCTTCCTCGACAAGCAATACACTGTGTGGGGCGAGGTGACCGAAGGCATGGAGCACGTGGACAAATTGCCGAAGGGCGAACCACCGGCCAAGCCGGGTAGGATCGTGAGCATGCGGGCGGCGTAAGCCATGGGCCGCAATGCGCGTTGACCTGTTCGATTTTGGACTGCCTGAGGAGCTGATCGCGCTACGCCCAGCGCGTCCGAGGGACGCCGCCCTGTTGTTGCATGTTGGCGCTGACGGCGCATTTGCAGGCCGCGTCGTAAGCGAGGCGCCCGCGCTGTTTCGCCCCGGCGACCTGCTGGTGTTCAATGACACGCGCGTGATCCCAGCGGCGCTGAAGGCGGTAAGGCCCAGCCGTGTGCCGCAAGGTCTGCTGGTTCGGGTGTCGCTCAATCTGATCGAACGCTTGGGTCCGGAACGATGGCGCGCTCTGGCCAAGCCTGGAAAGCGATTGAAGCCGGGTGATGGCCTGTTCTTCGATGACGGCCTCTTTGCGACAATCGAGGCGAAGGGTGAGGATGGCGAGCTGACGCTGCGCTTCGATCGCGCTGGCGCTGCGCTAGATGAAGCCATAACGCGCATCGGCGCGCCGCCGTTGCCGCCTTATATTGCTGGTAAACGTGCGCCTGACGCCGATGATGTCGAAGACTATCAAACTGTTTATGCGGCCAAGAATGGCGCCGTGGCGGCGCCGACGGCGGGTCTGCATTTCACCGACGATCTATTTGCGAAGCTGGATGCAACCGGCGTTGAACGCGCGAGCGTGACGCTGCATGTCGGTGCGGGGACGTTTCTGCCAGTCAAAGCCGAGGACACCAGCGCGCACGTGATGCACTCGGAATGGCGCGAGATTTCCGGTGCGGCTGCCGAAGCGGTCAACCGCGCCAAAGCCGAAGGCCGGCGCGTGATCGCCATCGGCACAACCGCGCTGCGCACTCTTGAGTCCGCGGCGGACGAAGCAGGCCGCGTGCGCGCCGAGGTGGGCGGCACCGACATTTTCATTACGCCGGGGTATCGCTTTCGGGTGGTGGATGGTCTGTGGACCAATTTTCACCTCCCGCGCTCGACGCTGTTCATGCTGGTGTCGGCGTTCGCGGGGCTTGAGCGCATGCAGGCGGCGTACGCGCACGCGATCGCGCAAAAGTACCGCTTCTATTCCTATGGCGACGCCAGCCTGATATGGCGCGCGCCATGAACAGCTTTGCCTTCGACATTCACGCCCGCGACGGCGCCGCGCGCACGGGCGTTCTGCGTACGCCGCGCGGAGATATCCGCACGCCTGCGTTCATGCCGGTGGGTACGGCGGGAACGGTAAAGGCGCTGACGGTGGATCAGGTCACCGCCGCCGGGGCCGACATCATCCTGGGCAACACCTACCACTTGATGTTGCGTCCTGGCGGCGAGCGCATGGCGCGGCTCGGCGGTTTGCACAAATTCATGCGCTGGGATGGGCCCATCCTCACTGATAGCGGCGGCTACCAGGTCATGTCGCTGGCGCACTTGCGGAAACTTGACGGGGATGGCGTCACCTTTCGCAGCCACATTGACGGCAGCGAACATCGCTTGACGCCTGAACGCGCGATAGAGCTGCAGGCCGACCAGATCGGCGCCGACATCGTTATGCAGCTCGACGAATGCCCGGCGTTGCCTGCGCCGCGTTCAGAGGTGCAAAAAGCCATGGAGCTTTCATTGCGTTGGGCTGAACGCTGCAAGCGTGCGTTCGGCAGGCGCGAAACCCAAAATCTTTTTGCGATCGTGCAGGGCGGCGCCGATCCCGAACTACGCCGCGCTTCGGCTGAGACGCTGGTGCGCGAGGGGTTCGATGGTTACGCCATTGGCGGTTTGGCTGTTGGCGAGGGGCAGGCCGATATGTTGGCGACGTTGGACGTCACCACGCCGTTGCTGCCGCAGCATCGCCCGCGCTATTTGATGGGCGTCGGCAAGCCGAACGACATCGTCGAAAGCGTCGCGCGGGGGGTCGACATGTTCGACTGCGTGTTGCCGACGCGCTCAGGCCGGCACGGCCAAGCCTGGACCGATGCAGGTCCGCTCAACATCACCAACGCGCGTTTCGCGGAGGACGCCTTGCCGCTCGACCCCGCCAGCGACTGCTCCGCCAGCCGCGACTATTCAAAGGCGTACCTGCACCATTTGTTCAAGGCCAATGAGCTCCTCGGTCAGGTGCTGCTCTCTTGGCACAACGTCGCCTATTACCAATCTTTGATGGCGCGCTTGCGCACGGCCATCGCCGAAGGCCGTCTCGCGGACATCCGCGCGCTTTTCTAGGCTTAGCTTCCGCCAACCGGGCGGTCGTCGCCGGAGCGCGAACGGTGGACTTGGGGCGGCGGTGGCGGGATCATGTTGGGGCAGCCGAGCGAGGCGCCAAAGCCGCGCAGAAACGTCCGCCGCTGTTGGCCGTTGGAGACCGCGCGCAGCGCGTCGCGTTCGGCGCGGCTGGCGCCGGAAATGCGCCGCACCCAGGAGCGAAACGGGATCAGATCCTGCGCGGTGCTCTCGGCGGCGGTGATGGTCTGTTCCTCGACAAAGTCGCCGCTACGGTCCCAAGCGTTGCGATTGGGGCCGGGTTGGTAGCTCTCGGGGCCAAGCACGGCGTCGAGGTGGCCGATTTCACGGGCGACGGCGGAGCATCCTTCGCCTAATGTCGCGGTAGAGTACGGGTATTGCTGATTGCGCAGCAGGAGCGGAATTTCTGGGCGGATCAGGCCGACGTCGCGGAGTGGGATGGCGGCCGCGCCGCTGACGCCGCGCCGCGTGTCGGCGGTGTTCCCGCTTGAACACGCCGCCGCGCTGACGCAAAGGGCTGCGGTCACGAAGAGTCTGCCAAAAGTGTGCGCCCGCATGTTTTGCTCCGTCGATTGAGTTTTGTCAGCCTATACCCCCGCCATGGCGCCGCGCCAATGCGGCGAGACATGGATGGGCCAAACGGCTAATCCCCCAGCGATGCTGCCGATTGACGCCGTTTTGCCCGAATTGCTGGCTGCGCTGGAAGGTCGCTGCGAGGCGGTGCTGGTCGCCCCGCCTGGGGCTGGCAAAACCACGTGCGCGCCAATTGCGCTCTTGGCTGCGCCCTGGGCGAAAACCGGCAAGATCATACTCCTGTCGCCGCGCCGGATCGCGGCGCGCGCGGCGGCGGCCCGCATGGCCAGCGAACGCGGCGAACAAGTGGGCGAGACGATCGGTTATCGGGTGCGGCTCGACTCAAAGGTTGGCCCCAAGACGCGCATAGAGGTCGTCACCGAGGGTGTGTTTACGCGCATGATACTGGGCGACCCAGAGCTGAAGGGGGTCGTCGCCGTCCTGTTCGACGAATTCCACGAGCGCAGTCTTGACGGTGATTTGGGGTTGGCGCTGGCGCGCGATGCGCAATCTGTGTTGCGTCCCGATCTCAAACTGGTGGTGATGTCGGCGACTTTGGATGCGGCGCGAGTCGCGGCGCTCCTGGACGAGGCGCCGGTGATCGTCAGCGAGGGGCGGGTGTTTCCGGTGACTCTGGTGCATCGCCCGCGCGACCCCCGTGCGCCACTTGAAGTGGAGGTCGCCGCCGCGACGCGCGCCGCCCTCGCCGCCGAGCCTGGCGGCGCGTTGGTGTTTCTGCCAGGCGCACGCGAGATCGAGCGAACGGCCGAACACTTACGCGCTACCTTGAGCGACCCCAACATCGACATTCGCCCGCTCTACGGCGCCATGAGCCCAGCCGAGCAAGATGACGCCATCGCGCCTGCTCCCGCGGGGCGGCGTAAGATCGTGTTGGCGACGTCGATTGCGGAAACCAGCCTTACGATCGAAGGCGTGCGTATCGTCATCGACAGCGGCTTGGCGCGCCGCCCTCGTTTTGAACCGGCGCTCGCGCTCTCGCGGCTAGAGACGGTCCGCGCAAGCCAGGCGGCGATCACGCAACGCGCCGGCCGTGCTGGACGTCTTGAGCCGGGTGTGTGTTGGCGTTTGTGGAGCGAAGGCGAAACGCGCGGCCTGGCGGCGTTTGATCGACCCGAAATGCTCGACGCCGATCTGACGGCGCTGGCGCTCGATCTGGCCGATTGGGGCGTGCGTGAGCCGAATACGCTTTCTTGGCTCGATTCCCCGCCGGGGCCGGCTTGGCGCGAGGCCATTGCCTCGCTTACACGCATCGGCGCTTTGGATGAGGCAGGCGGCCTGACCGGCCATGGTCGCGCGCTGACCCGGCTGCCGCTGCCGCCGCGCTTGGCGCACATGGTGATTGCCGCTGCGGTCGACGGCGAAGCGCTACTCGCCGCGCGGATTGCGATGCTGCTGACCGAGCAGGGTTTGGGCGGACGCGACCCAGATGTGCGGGTGCGGCTGGGCCATTTTGCCGGTGAGCGCGGCCAGCGTGCAGAGGCGGCGCGCGCGCTCGCCGCGCGTATTGCGCGCAGCGCTGGCGGCGCCGTTGGCGCGGTCGATGAAGACCGGGCGGGTGTCGTGCTCGCGGCCGCATTTCCAGATCGCATCGCCCAAGCGCGCAGCGGAGACGGGTATGTAATGGCGAACGGGAGGGCGGCCAGCCTGGACGCCGCCGCAGCCATCGCGCGCGAACCTTACCTAGTGATTGCTGACATTGCCGGCGCGGCAGGCCGGGGGCGCGTGCTGCTGGCCGCGCCCATCGCGCTGGCGGCCATAGAGGCGCGGTTCGGCGCCGTGATTGAAACGCGCGCAGCCGTGAGCGTGGATGCGACATCCGGCGCGGTGCGGGCGCGGCGGACGCGCAGGCTCGGGCGCATCGTCTTGTCGGACTCGCCGCTGGAGCGCTTGAGCGGCGTGGACTTGCAGCAGGCGTTGCTGGACGCGGTTCGCGACGAAGGTTTGGCGCTGTTGGACTGGGACGATGCAGCGTTGCAAGCGCGCGCGCGGATGGCGATCATGCGCGACCTGGAGGGCGACGCTTGGCCCGATTGGAGCGAGGCGGCGCTCGCCGCGACACTCGGCGCCTGGCTCGCGCCGGCGCTGTTGCAGGCGGCGCGACTGAAGGATGCCAACGTGGCGCAGGCGCTTTTTGCGTCGCTGCCGTTTGAGCAAAAGCGGCGGCTCGATACCGAGGCGCCCGCGCGCTTTGAGACGCCGGCCGGCAGTTCGCTGCTCATCGACTATGCCGCCGAAGGAGGGCCGGCGCTCGATGTGCGGCTGCAGGAGATGTTTGGCCAAGATCAACACCCGTATATCGCCTGCGGCCGCGTGCCGTTGACGTTGCGCTTGCTTTCGCCCGCGCATCGTCCAGTGCAGACGACCAAGGATTTGCCTGGGTTTTGGCGCGGCTCCTATGCGGCGGTGCGGGCGGAAATGCGCGGGCGATACCCCAAGCATCCCTGGCCGGAAGATCCGCTGAGCGCCGCGCCCACCCGGCGCGCCAAACCGAGAGGTTCGTAGATGATTCCGACCATTGAGGATGTGAGAGCCGCCGCCAAACGGATCGCGGGCATTGTTGTGCGTACGCCGCTGCTGCGCTGTGAAGCGTTGGACCAAGCTGTGGGCGCGCGCATCTTCGTCAAGGCCGAGTGTTTGCAGCGCGGCGGCGCGTTCAAGATGCGCGGCGCAACCAACGCCATCGCGGCGCTGGCGCCCGAGGTGCAGGCGCGGGGGGTGATCGCGTTTTCGTCTGGCAATCACGCGATTGCGGTCTCGACGGCGGCGAAACACTTTGGGATATCCGCTGTCATTGTCATGCCGGCGGACGCGCCGCGAATTAAACTTGAAATCACCCGCGCAAACGGTGCTGAAGTGATCACCTATGACCGCCTCGGGGAGAGTCGCGAGCAAATCGGCGCGCGACTCTCAGCCGAGCGCGGCGCCACCTTGATCAAGCCATTTGACGATCCAATGGTGATCGCCGGTCAGGGAACGCTTGGTTTGGAAATCGCCGAGGAGATTGCTCCCGACATCGCCTTCGCGCCGGCAAGCGGTGGCGGTCTGGCGTCTGGACTTGCGCTTGCGTTGCCGCAATCGCGCATCTTCGCGGTTGAGCCTGAAGCGCACGACGACATTGCCCGCACGCTCGCGTCCGGGATGATCCAGAAAAATACACCCGGCATTCGTTCGATCTGCGACGGGTTGTTGAGCGAACAGATCGGTGAACTCCCCTACCAGATAGCGCGCGGGCGTTTTGCCGGCGCGGTGGGGGTGTCCGATGCGGCTGTACGCCGGGCCATGAAGTTTGCGTTTCGCAATCTGAAGATCGTGCTGGAGCCCTCAGGCGCCGCGTCTTTGGCGGCGGTGCTGGAAGGCGGGCTAGACCTCAAGGGCAAAACCATCGCCATCGTCGCCAGCGGTGGTAACGTCGATGCGGAAACGTTTGCGGCGGCGATTGCGGACTAACGGCCTCGGCGGAGGTCTCGCTCCAACTCGATCGGGGTTGGCGTTCCGGCCAATCGATGACGATACACTTGCAAGTTTTCGGTCACGCGCTGGACGTAATTGCGCGTCTCCGAGAACGGGATGAGTTCGATCCAGTCGACGACATCGACCGAACTCGAACGCGGGTCGCCATAATCGGCGATCCACTCGCGCGCGCGGTGCGAGCCCGCATTGTAGGCGGCAATCGCCAGCACGTAAGAGCCGCCAAACTCGTCGACCAATTGGGCGAGGTGGGCGGCGCCCAATGTCATGTTGTATTCTGGATCGGTGGTTAGCGCGCCGCGCTGGTAACTCATGCCTTCGCGTTGCGCCTGGGCGCGGGCTGTCGACGGGATCAGTTGCATCAGGCCGTGGGCGTTGGCGCTGGAGACGGCGGCGGGATCGAACTCGCTTTCCTGGCGGATGATGGCGAGCACCAGAGCGGGCTCGGGGCGGCCGCTGGAGCGCACCACAGCCGGCAAGTCGAGCAGCGGATAGGCGGCATTGGCCGCGACCACGTTGCGAAATAAACCCGCCTTGGCGCTCCGCAAAGCCGTGCGGTAATAGGATTGCTCGCGCGCCAATTGCGACAGCAATTCGATCTCCATGGGATCGTCAAGCGTGTCGTCCAGATAAAAGGCGATGGATTCGAAGTCGCGCTGCGCCCCGACTTGCGACATCAACCGGAGCGCACGCACCAATTCGCGATTGTCAAAGCGTGAGCGCGCCTCGTTGCTGGCCTGCGCCGTTTCCGGCAGGGACAACATGGCGGCGCGGTCGCCCCGCGTGGCGGCAAGTTGGCCGTAATAGGTGAAACTGTACCTGGCCGCTTCCGCGAGCAGACGTTCGGCTTCGCTGGTTTGACCAAGCGCGCGGGCCGCCTCGGCGCGCCAATAGAGCGCGCGCGAACGGCTGACGGGGGCGGATACGTTTTCACTGAGGTGCGCGAAATGTTCGGCCGCGCGCTGGGGCTGATCGAGGAAGCGCAGCATCAGCCAGCCCGAGAGCCATTCGGCGTCGGCGAAAGATTCGCCGGAGTTCAGCCCGTGGTTGGAGACGAGATTGTAGGCTTGGCGATAGTTCCCGGCGCGCAATGCGCGCGGCACGTAGAGACGCCGCTCGATGTAGATGTCGTTGCGGGCGGCCGCTGGCGCTTCACGCGCATCGATCTCCGCAGCGATGGGCAACGCTTCTTCCGGGCGCCCGGTTCGGCGGCGGTACTGGGCGCGATCATAAAGGTATCCAGGGTCGTCCTGGCGCGAGGCCGGAACTGCGTCGACGGCGGCTTGCAGGCCGCGGCGCTGGCGGGTTTGCAAGCCGATGCGGGCTTGTGCGAGCAATCGGTCGGCGCTGGAAATTCGCGAGAACAAGCGTTGCGCGGCGCTGCGTTGGTCGCGCCACAGCAGCGCGCTCACGCGCGCGGCGTTATCGTCGCTGCTGAAAGAGGATGAAAACTCCTCGATCGCGCGCGCCTCAACGGCTGGGGTCAGCGTATGTTCGCGCCATGCGGCGCGTGCGAGGTCAGCGGCTTCCGAGCGCCGGCCCATGTCCTTGAGCGCGATCGCCAGCGCTATGCGACCGTCGCCGGTTGCGGGGCCGGCTTCGCTCTGCAGAAAGGCGATGCGTTCGCTCGCCGACAGGCGGGAGTCGAAGATGGCTTCCTCCGCGCGCGCGCGCATGGCGGTGCGTCCAGGCCAGTTTTGCAGAACCTCTAGCGCTTGTGAGAGGTCGTCGAAGTCAAGCGGCGCGTTGGTGGAAATAGCCCAGCGCCATTGCAGCATGCGCCGGACCAGCGGATCGGAGGCGCTGTCGCGCAATTGGACTAGGACGCCCCAATCGTCGCGTTCGGCGGCGGCCATGCCGTCGCGCAGACGCATGTTCTCGGCGGCGGAGGGAAGCGGCGGCGGCGGCGTGTAGGCGACCGCCTGGGCGGTGGCCGGGGAGGCAAGTTGGGATTGGCCGGCGCTTGAAGCAGCCAGCATCGCACTCGCAGCGGCGGTAAGAACCGTAACGCGGATCAGTGTGGCGGCAGACATGAACACCCTCCGCATGCAACCGAACGAAGCCCCCCCAGGGCGCCCTTTGAACTGGCCCGACACTGTGGCAGGAATCGTCCTAACGCCAGCCCCGATAGGCTGCAGAAGGGCGCGCTCGCATGTTCCGAGGGTCGATTCCAGCACTTATTACGCCATTCCGCGACGGAATCGTGGATGAACGCGCCTTTCAAAGCTTTGTGACCTGGCAGATTGACGAAGGTTCACACGGATTGGTCCCCTGCGGCACCACCGGTGAAAGCGCTACGCTCAGTTTGGAAGAGCATGTTCGCGTCGTTGAGCTCTGCGTGGAGGCGGCGGCGGGGCGCGTGCCGGTGATTGCGGGAGCGGGCTCGAACAACACCGCACACGCCATCGAACTGGCGCGGCGCGCCATGCGTGCGGGCGCGGACGCTGTGCTGGTGGTCGCGCCCTATTATAACAAACCGAGCCAGGACGGTCTGTTCGCGCACTACAAAGCGATCAACGATGCGGTCGACATTCCGATCGTTGCGTACAACGTACCCTCACGCACCATCACCGACATCAGCGTCGAGACCATGGGGCGGATCGCGACCTTGGCGAACGTCGTTGGCGTGAAGGACGCGACCGGCGATTTGGCGCGTACAGCGCGCCATCGGGCAGCGTGCGGCGACAAGTTCATATTGCTGTCAGGCGACGATCCCAATGCGGTGGGCTTCAACGCCCAAGGCGGTAAAGGGTGCATCTCGGTGACCGCGAATGTGGCGCCGAGGCTCTGCGCGCAAGTGCAAGAGGCGACGTTTCGGGGTGATTTTGAAGCCGCACGCGCGCTCGACGACAAGCTCTGCGCTTTGCACAAGGCTTTGTTCGTGGAACCCTCGCCGGCGCCGGCGAAGTACGCGTGCTCGACCTTGGGCAAGTGCGCCGAGGATGTACGTCTGCCGCTGCTGGTGTGCAGCGAGGCGGCGAAGGTTCAGATCAGAGCCGCTATGGCGCAAGCGGGGCTCTGATGGCCAAGAAACCTACGAGCGACCGAAAGCTAATTGCCGAAAATAGACGCGCGCGCTTCGACTATCTGATCGAGGAGACGCTGGAAGTCGGCATCCAATTGCTTGGTACCGAGGTGAAATCGTTGCGCGGAGGGCGCGCCAATATCGCCGAAAGTTACGCGAGCACCGAACGCGGCGAGCTTTGGCTGATCAACGCCACCATCCCGGAATATCCGCCGGCGGGCCAATTCAACCATGAACCGCGCCGGGCGCGGAAACTGCTGGTGCGCAGCAAAGAGCTCAAGAAATTGGCGAGTGCAGTGGACCGTGAGGGTCGCACGCTGGCGCCGCTGAAGCTCTACTTCAACGCGCGCGGCATCGCCAAACTCGAACTGGCGCTGGCCAAGGGCAAGAAGGCCCATGACAAACGCGAGGCCACCAAGGACCGCGAGTGGAAGCGCCAGCAAGGCCGGTTGCTGAGGGACAAAGGATGAAGCGGCTGCTCATGGCCTCAGCCGTCGCGGCGCTTTTGGTCGCGTGCGCGCCAAACGATGCGGCGGTCAACGCCGAGCAGCAATGGCGCCTCTGCGATGGGCAGACCCCGCCCGAGCAAAAGCTTGCAGCGTGCTCGGCGGTGATCGCGCATGCCACCACCTCGCCTGAACGGCGCGCAGCCGCGTTTGTCAATCGCGGTGCGTTGCGCGCGCGCTTCTCACAGCATGCGCGAGCGATGGCCGACTTCGGCCGCGCCCTCAGAATCGGCGGCCAAGACGAGCGCGCGCTGCTGGAGCGCGGACTTGTTCACCAAGGGCGCGGCGCGTTCGATGAAGCGTTGGTCGATATTGAAGCTGCGCTCGCACTCGCGCCTGACATGCCGCAGGCGCTGATGAGCCGCGAGGCGGTGTTGCGCGGGCGTGTCGAAGCATTTGTGAACAGACTTGGCGAACTCAACCAGGAAATCGTGGCCGCGCCCGGCGAGCCGGGGCTGCTCAACGAACGCTGTTGGCTGCGCGCGACCAACAACGACGATCTCGGCCTCGCGCTCCTCGACTGCAACGAATCGCTGCGGATAGCGCCTGACGACGCCAACGTGCTCGACAGCCGGGGTCTGGTGCACTTGAAGCAGGGTGATTATTCCGCCGCGCTTTCTGACTACGAGGCGGCGTTGGCGCTGACGCCTGGGCGAGGGCACTACCTTTATGGTCGTGGACTGGCGCGCCTGGGGCTTGGCATGAAGGCTGAGGCCGCAGCCGATCTCACTGCGGGAGCGACCGCAGACCCGCGCGTGGTTCGCCTGTATCGCGGTTATGGCGTTGAGCTTTGAGCGAACGCTAGCGCCTTTGCGCGGGCCATCACAGCTTCAAACATCTCAGTGGTGAGCCGCCGGGTCTGGGTGTTGTAGCGCGAACAATGATAGCTGGAGATCATGGTGCGCCCGCCGGGCAAGGGGGCCTCTGCGCCATGGCTGAATTTCGCGTGGGTTGGTTTCAAGTCATGGGCGCGCAGCACACTCTCATGCGCGATCGCACCGAGCGTCAGGATCGCTTTGAGTATTGGCAGCGCCGCGATGCGCGCGGTGAGAAACGGGCGGCAGGTTGCGATCTCCGTTGGATTGGGCTTGTTCTCCGGCGGGGCGCAACGCACGGCATTTGTTATCATGACGCCGCAAAGCGCGTAGCCGTCATTCGGGTCGGCGCGGTATTCCCCGCTCGCCAACTCCAGTTTGCTCAGCGTGCCGTAAAGCAAATCGCCAGCGTAGTCCCCGGTGAAGGGGCGCCCGGTGCGGTTGGCGCCAGTGCGCCCGGGCGCGAGCCCGACGATCAAGAGGCGCGCGTCTGCTGTGCCAAAGGAAGGCGCGGGCCCGTTGAACCAATGGGGTTCCGCACGTACATTCTGTTCGCGGTAGGCGACGAGACGTGGACAGAGCGAACAGGCGCGCGGCGGTTCTGGGTGGTTCACGTGTCCTCGCCGATGGGGTGGTTGAGCAGTGTCGTCATGATCAAATCCGATCGCCCCTCTGAAGCTGCACGATGCCCAGCGCGCTAATCGCTTTGGGAACGAACATGCCTCATTGCGGCGCGTCCGGGCCCGCCCTGTTGAGGCAAGCGATGGTTGCGCTAGGCTGGGCGGGCCTAATTCCCCGAGCGCGCTCCGGGGTGTGGGAAACCGCAGCTTGGCCAGCCAGCGACCAGCCGAACTATTTCAACGCCGCCGCAGAGTTAGACCCACAGGGGCTCTCGCCGCAACCGCTTTACGAGACCCTGCGGGGCGTCGAAAAGAGCTTCGGGCGCGAACGGCGCGAGCGCTGGGGGCCGCGCACGCTTGACCTCGACATTATTGCTTTGGATGGGTTCGAGGGCGAGTTCGGCGGCCTTACCTTGCCCCATAAGCACATGCACGAGCGCGCTTTCGTGCTAGCGCCCTTGGTGGAAATCGCGCCAGGGTGGCGCCACCCTCGGTTTGGCCTTACGCCGGCTGAGATGCTGGGTGCGCTCCCCGATGGCGGGCTTTGCCGACGAATCTGCGACCCACCACTCGTGTGATTTCGCACCTGCGGCGGCGCTTCGCATTGCGAAATACCGCGAGGTCCACTAGGTTGGCCGGCCTTACCTCCGTTTTGACCACAAAGGACACGCCTTGGCTCGGGTAACCGTCGAAGATTGCGTCGATAAGATCCCCAATCGCTTCTCGCTGGTGCTGCTCTCGGCGCACCGGGCGCGGAACATCTCATCCGGCGCGGAGCCGCTGGTGGATCGTGACCGCGACAAAGACCCGGTTGTGGCGTTGCGCGAGATCGCCGATGAGGCCGTGACCCCCGAGGAGCTACGCGACAGCTTCGTTATGCTCTACCAGGACGTGCAACCGGCGACACAGGCCGAGGATGAGCAGGATCGCCAGGCGCTCGCAGCCCCGGTTGAGACCAGCGAAGAAGATGTGTTGCGCGCATTGCAGCAAGAAGCCGAAGCTCAGCGCGACGAAAGATACTAGGCCGTGCCCGGCGGTGACGGCGTCGCCGCCAAGACCCCCGCCGGTCAACCTCTGGCTGGCGCGGGCGCCGCGCCGCCGCGCACGCGTTTTCTCCGGCAGTTCGAACTGGTCGAGCGCATGCGCGCCTACGACCCTTCAACCGACGAACACCTGATCAATCGCGCTTACGTCTACGCCACATCCAAGCATGGCGGCCAGACACGCCATTCCGGCGACCCCTATTTCGCGCACCCGATTGAAGTGGCCGGTATTCTCACGGAGTACAAACTCGACGCCGCCACCATCGTCGCGGGCCTGCTGCACGACACCATCGAGGACACTGACGCCACGCGCGCCGAGATCGAGGCCAAGTTTGGCGGCGAGATCGCCGATTTGGTCGAAGGCGTCACCAAACTCTCCAAGCTTGAAATTCAGTCGGAGGAAAATAAGCAGGCCCAGAACCTGCAAAAGTTCATCCTCGCCATGTCTCGCGACGTGCGCGTCCTGCTGGTGAAGCTCGCAGACCGACTGCACAACATGCGCACGCTTGCGCATGTTCCAACGGCCGCCAAGCGTCGGCGGGTCGCGCTTGAAACCTTGGAAATTTATGGACCTCTTGCGCGCCGCATCGGCATGGAGCGGATGGCGCGCGATCTGGAGACTCTCGCCTTTCACGAAGCCTTCCCCGAGGCGGAGGCCGCCATCAATGCGCGGCTCGACCAGTTGCGTATGGAAAAAGGCGCGAACGTCGCCATCATCATCCAAACCATCATGGAGGTGTTTGAATTTGCCGGCGTCGACGCGCGCGTGTTCGGGCGTGAGAAGCAGATCTATTCGATTTGGCGCAAATTGCAGCGCAAGAGCGTGGAATTTTCTGACCTGGCGGACGTTTACGCATTCCGCGTCATCGTCAACAACCCCGACGATTGCTACCGTGCGCTTGGCCTCATCCACCAAACTTGGCGCTGCGTGCCCGACCAGGTGGAAGACCACATCTCCAACCCCAAGCCAAACGGATATCGCTCGATCCACACCACTGTCATTGGCCCGGGCAATGTGCGAGTTGAGATTCAAATTCGCACCGAGGCGATGGACCAGATCGCCGAAGTCGGGGTCGCGGCGCATTGGCGCTACAAGAACGAAACCTACGGGTTTGACGAAGAGCTGGCGGCATCCGCTGGTCTCGACGCGCGCGAGGTGACGCGCTCACTTCTGGAGATCGCCGAGCATGGCGGCGATGCGGGCGAATTTCTCGAGCACGCCAAGCTCGAAATGTACCAAGATCACGTGTTCGCCTTCACCCCAAAGGGCGCGTTGATACCGCTGCCACACGGGGCGACGCCGCTCGATTTCGCTTACGCAGTCCACTCCGATATTGGCGATCGCTGCACCGGCGCAAAGATCAACAGCGAGGAACGCCCCCTCCGCACGGTGTTGCGCAACGGCGACGTGGTGGAAATCATAACCGGCGACAAGATCGCCCCGCTGCCAGGCTATGACGCGCTGACCAAGACGGGGCGCGCCAAGTCGGCGCAGCGCAAACTGCAACGCGCCGCCAAGCGCGATCAATTCGAGCGCATTGGCCGCGAGCTGATCATGCACGCGCTGCGCCGCTATAGTCATGAACTCGCCGACACGGCTTTGGAACAGGCCGCCCAGCGGCTCGGCAAAGCCGACGAGGCAGAGCTGTTTGTCGCCGTCGGCGAGGGGAGTTTGAAGGCCAGCGCTGTCGTGGTCGCCGCCTTTCCTGGGCTCGAGGAGAAAGTTCGCACCGACGAGGGGCGCAAACCCATGGAGCTGGAAAAAGCCAAGCTCTATGTGAGGGGCAGCGACCTGACCCCCGGCGTTGGCTTGCATTTCGCCGAATGCTGCACCCCTATCCCGGGCGATCGCATCATTGGCGTGCAAACTCTGGGCGAAGGCGTCGTCATCCACACCATCGACTGCGACCGGCTCGAAAAGCTCGAACGCGAAGCCGAGGTGTGGGTGGACCTTGCTTGGACGCCTACGGCGCTGACCCGAACCCTGGCGGTGGGGCGTCTCTTGGCTACCGTCGAAAACAAGCGCGGCGTCTTGGCCGAATTGTGCCGCATCATCGCCGAGAACGAGGGCGACATCCTCAATCTAAAGCTCGCCAAGCGCACCAGCGATTTCTTCGACATGATTTTCGATATCGAAGTCGCCGACGCTCGCCACCTGGTCAACATCCTCGCCGCCATGCGCACCAGCAAGGCAGTGAAGGACGTGGAACGCGTAAGGGGTTAGTGTTTTCTGCTCCCCAAAGCGATGCTACACTCAGCAGATGAATCAATCGCAAGTCCTCGACGAATTCCGCGCCGCCGGGGCGCTGCTGGAGGGGCATTTCATCCTTTCTTCCGGGCTGCACTCGTCGGTGTTTTTTCAGAAGAACGCCGTGTTCATGGACCCAGCGCGCACGGAGCTTTTGTGCCGCGCGTTGGCGGAGAAGGCGCGCGCCTCGTTTGGCGAGATTGATGTCGTGGTGTCGCCGGCGGTGGGCGCGATCATTCCGGGTTATGAAACCGCGCGGCATCTGGGCGCCAAGGCGATGTTCGTGGAGCGTGAGGGGGGCAAGTTTCAGTTGCGGCGCGGCTTTGAAATCCAGCCGGGCGAACGCGTGCTGATGGTGGAGGATGTCGTCACCACTGGGCTCTCGTCGCGCGAATGCTTGGATGCGATACGCGGCCATCCCGGGGAACTGGTGGGCGCCGCCTGCCTGATTGATCGCTCCGGCGGACGCGCTGACATTGGCGCCAAGCTGATCTCGCTGGCGCAAGTGGATGCGCCTGCCTACGCAGCTGATAAATTGCCCCCCGAACTGGCGGCGCTGCCGGCGACGAAGCCAGGCAGCCGGGGCCTGATCGCATGAGCAATCGGCTACGGCTCGGCGTCAACATTGACCATGTCGCCACTATCCGCAACGCGCGCGGGGGCGTGTTGCCCGATCCCGTCCGCGCGGCGATCATCGCGTTGGAAGCCGGCGCTGACGGGATCACTGCGCATCTGCGCGAGGATCGCCGGCATATCAGCGACGCCGATATTGATTCACTGGCGGCGTTGCTGCGCGAGCGCGGCCGACCGCTCAATCTTGAAATGGCGGTGACATCGGAGATGCTGAACATCGCGCTGCGCCACCGCCCGCATGCGGTGTGCCTGGTGCCGGAGCGGCGCGAGGAGCGCACCACCGAGGGTGGGCTCGATGTAGCAGGCGGGCACAATTGGATAGCGCCGTTCGTCGCGCGGTTGCGAGATGCAGGCAGCCGCGTATCGCTGTTTATCGGCGCCGATCCGCTTCAAGTCGAAGCCGCCAGTCGGACCGGCGCGGAAGTGGTGGAGCTGCACGTTGGGGCGTTTTGCGATGCGGTGCGTGAGGGTCGCGGCGCCGAGGCCGCGGCGCACTTGGCGGCGCTGGCGGCAGGCGCGCGGCAGGCGGCGTCTCTGGGGTTTGAGGTGCATGCTGGGCACGGCATCGACTACGCAACGGTCGCGCCGGTGGCGGCGATCGCCGAGGTGCGGGAGCTCAACATCGGCCACTTTCTGGTCGGCGAGGCGATTTTCGCAGGCCTCGCCGCCGCCGTGGCGGAAATGCGCCGACGCATGGATGAGGCGCGGGGCCTGCCATGATATTGGGCGTCGGTTCCGACATTATCGACATCCGCCGGGTCGAGAAGACTTTGGCGAAGTTTGGCGAGCGGTTCACCCTGCGGGTGTACACCGAGCTTGAGCGGTCCCGCGCGGAGCGCCGGCCCGGCCAGCGCGCCGCAAGCTACGCCAAGCGCTTCGCGGCCAAGGAGGCATGCGCCAAAGCCTTGGGTACAGGATTGAAAAAAGGCGTGTTTTGGCGCGACATGGGGGTGGCGAACCTCCCGTCAGGCCAGCCCACACTTCGCCTAACAGGAGGCGCCGCGACCCGTTTGGCGTTCTTGACCCCGGCTGGGTTTGTCCCCCACATCCATGTAAGTTTGACGGACGACTACCCCCTTGCTGTCGGGTTCGTCATTATTTCGGCAGAGTTAGACCCGATGGAGACCGGCCAATGACAGGTGGGACGCCTGAGCGCTGGTCCGGGGACTTCACAGTCAGTGAAAAGACGCCTCAACCGATCCAGGGCGGCGATGGCCTTGGCTGGGTTGGGCTGCGAGCGAGAAACGCATGAGCATGTCGACGACTAATTCTTCCACGTCCGCGATGAGCGTTTTTTGGGAGAACGTGCGCACGATCCTCTACGCGCTTGCGCTTGCCATGGTGTTGCGTTTTTCCATAGCCCAACCGTTCCGCATTCCCTCGGGCTCGATGCAGCCGACGCTTGAAGTTGGCGACTACATTGTCGTGACGAAGTGGTCGTTCGGATATGGGCGCTATTCGTTCGCCCCGTTGGAGGGGTTGCTGCCGCACGGGCGTTTGTTTGGGCGCGAGCCAGAACGCGGCGAAGTGGTGGTGTTTCGGCCGACGCCTGAACCCGATCGGGATTTCATCAAGCGCCTTATCGGTTTGCCGGGAGACCGCATTCAGGTGATCGATGGCTTGCTGCATATCAACGGCGAAGCGGTTGAACGAGAATCGCTAGGCGTTGTTGCGTTCAGCAACGAAGACGGGCTCATTGAAAATATTCAGGCTTATCGAGAAACCCTTCCGAACGGCGTAAGTTATACCACCTTCGACAAAGGCGTTACCGAGCTCGACAACACGCGTGTGTTTGTCGTTCCCGCAGGGAACTATTTCATGATGGGTGACGATCGCGACAATTCCGACGATAGTCGCCGCTCTGTCGGCTACGTGCCGTTCGACAATCTGGTGGGGCCCGCGCAATTCGTGGTCGCCTCGTTCAGCAAGTCCACCAATCTGTTCTTGCCGTGGACTTTGTTTACGGGCTTCCGCGGCGATCGCTTCCTGAAGGCGGTCGATTGAGGCGGGACCGATGAGCGGGCAAGCGGGCAAACAAGATGCACGCACCGAGGCGCTGGAGCGGCGGCTTGGCTATCACTTCAAGGATCGCGCACGGATCCGCGAGGCGCTCACCCACGGCAGCGCCCTTGATGGAGCGCGCAAGGGACGCCGTTCGTACGATCGGCTCGAATTTCTGGGCGACCGTGTGCTTGGGCTGATCATCGCGCAGCATCTGCTCGAAGCCCACCATGACGAAGAGGAAGGGGAACTGGCGCCGCGCTTCAACGCACTGGTGAACAAGCACGCCTGCGCCCGGGCCGCGCGCCGCGCCGGGCTTGGGGACGCGGTGACGCTTTCGCCTTCTGAGGAGGCTCAGGGCGGACGGGCCAAGGAGGCGATCCTGGCGGACCTCTGCGAGTCTATTATTGCCGCGCTGTATCTCGATGGCGGTTTGGAGACGGCGCGGACCTTCATCGCCCGTTTTTGGGAGGAGGAGTTTAAGCACGCTAAGGACGCGCCTCGCGATGCGAAGACGGCGCTGCAGGAATGGACCGCAGCAAAGAGGCGCGGCTTGAGTTACGCATTGATCGAACAATTCGGGCCAGAGCACTCGCCAAATTTTGTAATCGAAGCTCGTGTCGAGGGCTTTGCGCCGGCGCGCGGTGAGGGCGGCTCTAAGCGCGATGCGCAGCGGGCGGCGGCGGCGGCTTTTTTGAAAGAGCGTGGCGTAGATGTCTGAGACAAGGTGCGCGTTAATTGCCGTGCTGGGCGCGCCAAACGCCGGCAAGTCCACTTTGGTGAACACCTTGGTGGGGTCGAAAGTCGCCGCAGTGACGCAAAAAGTGCAGACAACGCGCGCTTTGGTGCGCGGCATCGCCATGCGCAATGAAGTGCAGCTCATCTTGATCGACACGCCAGGCGTGTTCGCCCCGAAGCGCCGGCTCGACCGCGCCATGGTGGCGGCGGCGTGGAGCGCGATCGAAGGCGTGGATGCCATCGTCCACGTGGTGGATGCGGCGGCGCACGCGACCAAGGCGACCGGCGCCGAGCGCCATTCGGTGGAAGATTCCCACACTATCACCAAAGCGCTCGATGAACGCGAAGTCGGCGCGATTCTGGTGCTGAATAAAGTGGACGCTGTGGACCGCCCGGCGCTGCTGGAAATCACGCGCGCGCTGGTGGAGCAGGGCCGCTACACCGATGTGTTCATGATTTCGGCCAAGAAGGGCGATGGTGTCAATGATCTGGCGCGGACGTTGGCGGAGCGCGCGCCAGTGGGGCCTTGGCTCTTCCCGGAAGATCAGACCATGGACGCGCCCGCGCGCGTGCTCGCCGCAGAAATCACCCGCGAGAAGGCGTTCCTGCGCCTGCACGAGGAATTGCCGTATGAGCTGATAGTCGAGACCGAAGCCTGGGAAGAGCGCAAGGACGGCTCGGTGAAAATAGACCAGATCATTTTTGTCGCCCGTGAAAGCCAACGCAAAATCGCCATCGGCGCCAAGGGCCAAAGCATCAAAACCATCGGCGAACTCGCGCGCAAGGAAATGGAAGAGGCGTTCGGCCGGCGCGTGCATTTGTTCCTGCACGTGAAGCTGCGCGAGAATTGGACCGAGGAACGCGCGCTGTATCAGCGGCTCGGGCTGAATTACGAAGCCTGACGTATGGAGTGGACTGACACGGCCATCGTCCTTGGCGCGCGCCATCTTGGCGAGGGCAAACTCGTGGCCGAAGTGTTTTCGCGCGCGCATGGCCGATTCGGCGGCGTTGTGCATGGAGGGCGCCGCGCTGCGCCATCGCTGCAAGCGGGCAATCTCGTGCACGCGACCTGGAAGGCGCGGCTCACCGATCAGCTGGGATTTTTTCACCCGCTGGAATTGGCCGAACCCCATGCCACACGCTTGTTCGACGATCCGGCGGCGCTCGCGGGGCTATCCTCGGCGGTGGCGTTGATCAGCGGCGTGGCGCAGGAGCGCCAAGCCTATCCGCAATTGTATGACGCGCTGATTGTGCTGATCGAGGCGATGCCGCATCGCGAGATTTGGCCAGCGCTTTATGCGCGTTTTGAATTGGGGTTGCTGGCGGCGCTTGGCTACGGGCTCGACCTCTCGCGCTGCGCGGTGAGCGGCGCGACTGAAGGGCTCGCCTGGGTCAGCCCCCGCACAGGTCGCGCTGCGACGGCTGAAGCGGGCGCGCCGCATGCGGATTTGCTGCTGCGGCTGCCGCCTTTTCTGGTTGATGCGGAGGCGGAACTAGCGGCGGGCGATGTGGCGGATGCTTTCGCGCTTGCGGGCCATTTCCTTGAGCGGCAATTGTTCGACCATAAAGGCGAAGGCATGCCCGAAGCCCGCCGCCGGCTGATCGAACGCTTGGGCTTTGCCGGGCGACTCTAATAGACACTTCCATTTAGCGTCATCCCGGAGCCGCGAAGCGGCATCCGGGACCCAGGGGCCACCGCAGAGCCCTTCGATCCCCTGGGTTCCGGGTCTCGCTCCGCTCGCCCGGAATGACGGAGGTTGAGCAGGCGATAGAACATGGCCGATGATTTGAAATCGCCCCCGGACGAAGGCGGGCGGATTGTGGATGAGCCGATCGGGGAGGCGCTGTCGAAGCGCTACCTTGCCTATGCGCTCTCCACCATCACATCGCGGGCGCTGCCCGATGTGCGCGATGGGCTAAAGCCGGTGCATCGGCGCGTGCTCTACGCCATGCGCCTGCTCAAGCTTTCCCCCGACGCGGCGTTTCGCAAGTCGGCGAAGGTGGTCGGCGATGTGATGGGCGATTTTCACCCGCACGGTGATCAATCGATTTACGACGCCCTGGTGCGTTTGGCGCAGGACTTTAACGCGCGCTACCCGCTCGTGGACGGCCAAGGCAATTTCGGCAACATCGACGGCGATAACCCCGCCGCCATGCGCTACACCGAGAGCCGGCTCACCCATGCCGCCGAAGCGCTGCTCGATGGCATCGACGACGACGCGGTCGATTTTCGCCCCAGCTATGATGGGTCGAAGGAAGAGCCGGTGGTGTTGCCGGCGGCGTTTCCGAACCTGCTCGCCAACGGCTCGTCCGGCATCGCCGTCGGCATGGCCACCAACATCCCGCCGCACAACGTCGCCGAGTTGATTGATGGCTGTCTGCTGCTGATTGAGAACGCCAAGGCGACCACCGATGAGCTGATGAAATTCATCCCCGGCCCCGATTTCCCCACCGGCGGCATCGTCGTGGAGCCGCCGGAGAGCATCCGCGAAGCCTATGAGACAGGGCGCGGCGGTTTTCGCGTGCGCGCGCGCTGGATGACGGAAGATCTCGGGCGCGGCATGTGGCGCATCATCGTCACTGAAATTCCGCACCTGGTGCAAAAATCCAAACTGGTCGAGCAATTGGCTGATCTGATCGAAGCCAAGAAGGCGCCGCTGCTCGGCGATGTGCGCGACGAAAGCGCCGAAGAAATGCGCCTCGTGCTGGAGCCCAAGGCGCGCACTGTTGAACCCGCCGTGCTGATGGAGAGCCTCTACAAGCTCACCGCGCTGGAAACGCGTGTTTCGCTCAACATGAACGTGCTCGACGCCACCGGAGCGCCGCGGGTGATGAGCCTGAAGGAGGTGTTGCGCGCCTTCCTCGACCATCGCCGCGACGTGCTGCAGCGGCGCACGGCGCACAGATTGACCAAGATCGCCGCCCGGCTCGATGTGTTGGCGGGACTGCTGATCGTCTACCTCAACCTCGACGAAGTGATCCGCATCATTCGCAACGAGGACGATGCGAAGGCCAAGCTCATCACCCGCTTCAAACTCAATGATGTCCAAGCCGAAGCCATCCTCAACACCCGGCTGCGCCAATTGCGCAAATTGGAGGAGATGGAAATCCGCCGCGAGGATGCGGCGCTGCGCGAGGAGCAGAAGGACCTCCAAGGCCTGCTTGAAGATGCGCGCAGACAATGGCGCAAGATCAGCGGCGAACTCAAGGAGACGCGCAAGCTGTTCGGGCCGGGCACGGCC
>CXWL01009227.1_pt1 | contig 93659 bp, 56 predicted proteins | sample 590931 | NCBI WGS metagenome assembly CXWL01 (sample SAMEA3498368, study PRJEB10139) | groundwater metagenome | biome: water well; material: biofilm material | place: Germany | collected 2015-04-27 | reverse complement strand
GCGCTGGGGCATGTACCTGGACAAGCAGAAGATTCGTGGAGTGGATATCGTAGTCGCGCTGGACGTTTCGCGGTCGATGTTGGCCCGCGACCTGGAGCCCAATCGCATCGCGCGGGCCAAACGCGAGTTGAGCCAGCAGCTTACTGAGCGCGGCGCTTTTCGCGGAACGAACCGGCTGGGGCTCATCGCCTTTGCGGGGGCGACGTCGCTGCGATTGCCGCTGACCACTGATCACGCCGCCTTTCGCAACAAGCTCGACCAGCTTCGCGTGGGGTCAGTGCCGCGCGGTGGCACTGCGATCGCCAAGGCCATTGACGCCGCCACGGACCTGTTCGCCGTGTCCCCTCCCGATGCCACCAAAATCATCCTGCTGGTCACGGATGGCGAGGATCACGAGGGTCAGCCCGTCGAAGCCGCCCAGCAGGCGTACAAGGAGCACGGAATCCGCGTATACACGGTCGCGGCGGGCGATCCATCATCAACGGTGGGAGCTCAGGTGCCGATGAATGAAAACCCCGGCGCTCCGCCGCTTCTGCACGAGGGGCAGATCGTTTTCTCCAAGGTGGCCGACGATGAGCTCAAGGCCATAGCGGCCGCAGCCCAGGGCGAATACGTACCGCTTGAGTCTTTCAATCGGCTGGTTGCTAGAATGGCTTCGTTGGAGGGCAAAGAGCTGGGGACGGAGGAGCGGCTCCGGCACCGGCCTCAATACCAGTGGTTCGCGGCGATTTGCCTGTTTCTGCTGTTTTGGGAGACGGCCCTGAGCGAAACCGCGCTCCGGCGCGGGAATGAGCCCCTGCGGGCCTGGCAACAGGACGCAGCTTGAAGATGGAAATGTTGATTGCGGAATGTTGAATGCGGAATGAACTGAGCAACATGGACGGATTCGGGACGAAGCACAGCATTCTATGCATTGATTTCCAGCGTTGGCCCCGGCAGGGGCCAGGGCAGATAGCCACGGGTGGAGCGCAGCGGAACCCGTGGAATCGAGTCGTACACTTCTTCCCGCCCCGGAGCGGGCGGAGGATTGTCCGAATCCTTTGCGTGGCACTAATGTTTGGTCCAGGCGGGTTGTCTACGTTTGCTGAACCGCAGGCACCATCCTCCGAGCATGTCAGTGCTCCGAGGCTTGTACGTGAAGCGAATGAACTCCTGCGCGGCGACAAGCCGGCCGAGGCGCTGCGGACCTATGAACAAGCACAGTTGCTGAAGCCCGACGCCAGGGAAATCGCGTTCGATCAGGCGCTCGCTCATTACCGGCTTGGCGAATTCGACAAGGCCCGCGAGGCCTTCACCCGTGCGGCGGGGGGCGCGGCCGACGCGTTGGCCGACGACGCGCTTTACGGTTTGGGCACCTGCGATCATGCGGAGGCGCTCACGGCGAAGGACCCCAAGGAAGCCGTCGGCAAGATCGAAAACGCGATGCGCAATTATCAAAACGTGTTGGGAAATCAGCGCGAGCACGCCACCGCGCGCGATGCAAACCTCAAGGCCGCATCCTATTGGCGGCAACTGAAGCAGCAGATGCAACAACAGCAGCAAGAGCAACAGCAAAACCAGGACCAGAAAAACCAGGACCAGAAAAACCAGGAAAAAAACGAAGAACAAAAGCAGGATCAACAACAGCAACAATCCCAGCAGGACAAACAGCAGTCCGAGCCAAATCAGCAGGAGCAGCAAAAGCAATCTCAGGCTCAGCAAGACAAACAAAAAGAGCAAGAGAAGCAACAAGAACAGGAAAAAAAAGCCTCTGCCCAGAAAGAGGATCGCCAGGAGCAGAAACAGTCAGCGGAAGAAAAGGAAGAAGCCTCGCACGACCAGGCTGAACGCAAGTTGCGTGAAATGATGCAGGCCATGCGCGATCGCAAGAAGCACCGCCGCGAAGAGACCAGGCCCCCGACCTATCGCCCGACGGAGAAGGATTGGTAATGCGCTGCTTTGCACCCATCTTGTTCGCGGCCCTGCTCGCAAGCGCATCGCTTGCCCAGCAGGTCGAATTGCAGATCGAAGCGCGCACGCTCCAGGAAGGCGAGACCGTCGAACTGAAACTTGTCTGCACGAACACCGGCGACCCCGCCACGCCGCAATTCGAAGTCCCCGATGGGCTGGAGCTTCGGCTCGTGAACCCAACGCCCGCACGATCCTCGATGGTCAGTTTGATCAACGGACGTCGCTCGGAGACCACCACACACACCTTCGCGTTTCGTTTGACCGGGAACAAGGCCGGCTCGTACACGCTCCATCCGATTCTCGTCCCGGCGGGAGGATCTACATATCAGACGGATTCCGTCTCCATCACGGTGACGAAACCCGCAGCCGATGCGTTGAAGGACGGCGACAAGCTCGTCTTTGTCCGCATCGCCGCGCAACCCATTTCGCTCTATGTCACCCAATCCGTCGAGGCGACGTTGACTCTGGCCATCCGCAAGTTTGAGCGCGATGGGCAGGTGGTCGATCTGGGAAACATGCTCAGCCTCGTGGATGGGAGCGGCTCCGACCTCTCCGTGTTCGGAACGCGGTTCAACTCCAGCGAAGTGACGCTTGCGGACTCGAGCGGCAAGCGCCACGCCTACCTGGTGTACCGACAGACCAGGGAAATCCGAGCCGAACAGGTCGGTGCCATGAAGGTCGGCCCTGTATTTTTCAAAGTGAACTATCCGGTTTCGCTTCGTCGCTCCCTTTTCGGCGGGAACGAGGTGGCACAGCACCGGCGTGAAACGGCTCGCGCACCGGCCATCGATATTGAGGTGAAAGCCCCGCCCGTCGAGAGCAGACCCTTCGACTTCGGCGGCGCCATCGGCCAGTACGAACTCAACGTCTCCGCCAAGCCCACGCGGGTCGAGCAGGGCCAGCCGGTCACGTTGACCATTGCGATCAAAGGCGATCCGCTCGACGGGGTCGCGGGCCCGGATTTGAAACGCTATCCGGAACTGGCCGCCCGGTTCGATTTTTCCGCGGAGGAATCACCCGGAGAGAAGGAAGGCGGCTCGAAGGTTTTTCGACGGGCGATCTTTCCGCGCCGCGAAGGCGAGCAAGTCATCCCGCCGATTTCCTGGTCATTCTTCGATCCCTCGACGCAGCAGTACGTGACGCGAAGCAGCCCGCCCATTCCGATCACCGTCGATCCATCCTCATCGCCGGAGACGGTCTCCGATTTGGCGTCTGGTCAAATGCCGGTCGGGACTGGCCTTACCAAGACGGCAGGGGGCATTTCTCCGAATGTAATTGACCCCAAGCTGGTGTTAGTCGATCACGAATTCGAGCCTCATCCTGCGGTACTTGGGGCAGCTGTAGCCGTACCTCCGGCGTTCTGCCTTACCGTCATGTTGATTTCGTGGCGCGGCGCGCGCATGCGGGGCGACGTCAATTTTGCCCGACGCCGCTCAGCAGCCCGGAAAGCACGATCGCGAATCAACAAGGTAACCAGTCAGGCTGCCGCTCCCCGACAGCGTCATGAGTTGGCCGAGGCCTTGACGGGATACCTCTCCGATCGTTTTGGCCTGCCTCCCGGAGAACTGACGCCCAGTGACGCTCAACTGATCATTGCCGATCGCACGAGGGACGCCGCCTTGGCCGGCAACGTGGCCGACTTTCTGACTTCTTGTGATATGGTTCGCTTCGCGGGGAGCTCGGCCGCATCCACAAATGCCGGAAGCGCCTCCCAACAGGCGGCGGAACTAATCGATCGCATCGAAAAGGCCGCCCCATGAAAGCGATCTTGATCATTCTGACCTTTTCGATGGTTCCGTTGGCAGGCACGACGCCCGCCCAAGCAGCGCCGCCACCTGGCCTGAGCGAGGAGCTTGATCGTGCGATAGAAGAATTCGATCAAGCCCAGGAGGTCCGTAGCTCGAATCCCGACCGGGCCCGCCAATTGCTGAATTCAGCCGCACAGCGATTGGAAAGCCTGCTTGCCGCGGGGCTCGACAATGGCTACCTCGAATACAACCTCGGGAATACCTATCTCCAGCTCAGCGATGTGGGACGTGCAATCCTTCATTACCGACGGGCGGAGCGACTGATCCCGCGCGACCCGCTGCTCGCCGAGAACCTCGGCGTGGCGCGTGCTCGCACCCTGCTCAGCATTCCGCCGGCCCGCAACAGTGCGGTGTTTCGAAGCCTGTTCTTCTGGCACTACCAGACTTCGCCGTCGGGTCGATATGTTGTTGCGTTGGTGAGTTATACGCTCTTCTGGATCCTGTTGGCGCTGCGAGCGTTGTTTCCAAGACCAGGACTTTTGCTCTCCGCAGTGTTCGCGGCCCTCGTATGTCTGGCTGCCGGCGGCTCCCTGGCCGTTCAAAGGTGGCAGGACCAAACCGCCCCTGACGCGGTGGTCATTGCAAACGACGTGGCCGTGTACAAGGGCCCGGGCAGCACCTATCAGAAGCAATTCGAGCAGCCGCTCCAGTCCGGAGTGGAGGTCAGCTTGCGTGAGGTGCGCGGAGATTGGCGGCGAATCGAGCTTTCCGATGGCTCCGCGGGCTGGGTTCCACGAAACGCCATCGAACTGGTTCCCCGACCGACTGAAACAACTTCGGAAGTAAGTCTGCTGCCTTCCTGACCTTTGCTTCTTGTCTTTGGCCGCTCGTTTCTGTTACGATCTTCTTGCTTGAGGCGGAGACCGTAGTAAGCAACGCCGTCATCCTGAGCGAAGCGAAGGATCTCATCTGGCCGGCTGAAATCGGATTCTTCGCTGCGCTCAGAATGACATGTTTCGCGGTAAAAGGGAGGGGTAGCGCGTTGGTCTCCAAAATCATAGCTCTGGTTGCTTTGATCCTGCTTCCGCTGAACATCACCTTCTGGTATCGCAGTCACGCCCACCCGGTGCGTTACCGATTCGATGTGACGCTCTACAAATCGCTCGATATCTATTTCAAGAACGGCGTGTGCGGCTTGCATCTGTTGAGCATGCCCACCAAGACTGCGTCCAAAACGGAGTTCGATACGCCGCTCCGTTATAACGCGACGCCGACCCAGGCTTCGTTCTTTCTTTCGTCCACGCAGCAGGGACCGTTTCGGATTACCTGGTTGGTCTTTCCTTTCTGGCTGGTGTCGCTGGCCCTCACCGGTCTGGGGATGATGCCCGTCGCCCGCGGCCCGGCCGTGCGCTGGTGGCGACGCAGGGCGGGGCGATGCCTGTTTTGCGGTTACGACCTGACCGGCAACCGCAGTGGCCGATGCCCCGAATGCGGTGATCACTTCCAATTGTGAGAGGCACACTGGAAAGGCAGCAAGGCAACCAGGCAGCGAGGCAAAACGATACGAAAACTCCAAACATCCAAACATCCAGAAGTCCAAACCGCTCCTTTTTGACTTGCGCGCGGTACAGGGTTGGGTTCGTTGTTGCAACTTTTTTGTTTTGCGGCGTGCAGAATCGAGCCTGGCGAGTCAGAAACGCGGATTGGGTGGGTTTGTTCTGCAACCCCAATTTGGACGCGATTTCGCTCGTAAGTGAGGCGATGCGTGAATCCGCAGATTGCGCCGATTTGCGCAGATTTGGACAGAGCATTAAGACGGGCTGAAAACCAGGTTCGTTTGGAAATTTTCATGTTTTGTTCGGCCGGAGGCAGAGCAGGGCAAGGAGGCAAGAAGGCGACAAGGCAAGGAGGCAAGGAGGCAAGTAACGAGGCACGCAAGCCAAGGCGAGTGGGATCCGGGTCTCAGGTGCCGGGCGTTGGTTGTAGTTCCTTCGCGCATCATGCATATAGAACATGCGGGGCGCGCGCAGAATTCACGAAATTTGAAATCAACGGTAACGACACTGATCCGCAGATTGCACGGATTGGCGCGGATTCGAGTTAAGCACGGAGGGAATCACGCCCCCATATTCGATAAGGCTAGAATATGGGCCACCCGCCTAAAGAACACGCTTGTTTTGGGCCTAGAGGTTGTGCTTGTTGCCAATCGATTGACAATACCTACGTATTAACAGAAACTCGAACACAAGCGTGGTCGACGCTACGATGAGTGCAACAAGTACAGGTGTCCTTATCTCGGCGATGGCTCTCGAAAAGAATCCAGCTACAAGTAAACCGAGGAAAATGGCGCAGAATACAAATAATGCTGCCAAATCTCTCCGAGAACACACCTGGACTTTTGAAATGGCAGTCGAATCTCGGCGCCTCGTAATCAGTGCGTAAATCAATAGCATTGAGATAGAGAAGCATGCTATGGCAAAAACAATAAACCACGCATGTTCAGGGAGTGCTAAAATCGCGACAATTGCCATGCCAATAAATGCATATAGACGGACAATTGCTCTAGCATTTATTCTCACATTTATTCCTCGCGCGCATTTCTAGAGTTCATAGGATCGCCATCACTACGCTACGATATTGTATCCCTTCAGTCGCACAAGTCCGAGACCTTTCGGATCGAAGAATACACACTCGCTCAAAACGATTTTGCTCGCAAGCCGGCTCGGCTTGGGCAGTGAAGAAATTGGAAAAGAAGTCGATAACACTCCAATAAACATTCATTGCAAATAACAATATTTCCGCACCCAAGTAACCAATCACTCTCCCGAACTTGCCTATTGCCAACTCACCAATACCCCCAAGTATGCAACCGAAAGCAAACTTCCCGCCATTCGGGACAGTCACCTATTTCTGGCGACCCAAATGGGTGACTGTTCCTAATATCGCTATCGCGCGTGCCGGACACAAGTACGCGCAGACTCCGCATCCTGTGCAACTGCCTTCGACGATGCGGGGCAGGCCGGATTCGTCCCATACGATCGCCACGTCGCGCAGGGGACAGCGCGTGACGCAATAGTCGCATGGTTGGCCCTGGGCCACATAGCAGGCGGATGTGTCGATGACGGCAAGGCCCATTCGTACTTCGGTTCGAGGAACGGGAATCAGTGCGCGGGGCTCACATGCGGCAATACAGGGCATGTCCTCGCACAGGTAGCACGGTGATTCGTCGGGGATGATCGCGGGAGTGCCGGCAACGATTTCGAACTCCGGCCCCAAACGGCGAATGGATTGGTACGGGCAGGCTTTCTGGCAAGCCGTACAACGCGTGCAGGTCGAGAGGAATTGCGATTCCGGCAGCGCTCCCGGCGGACGGAGCCAACGTCGCGCCTCCGGCTTATTGGCTGTTTGCGGAGGGGTGCTTAACCATCCCGATTGGAGCGCGCCGACCGCGTCCACGAAATCCGTAACCAGTGAGCTCCCGAATTGGCCGAAGAAACTGCGTCGTGTGCATTCCACGATTTCATCCTCACATTGCCGAGGTGCGCATTTCCATCGGTTGTTTGAGCAACCACAAGCTGAACACGCTAAAAGCAATCATGGCCGCCAGCATGGGCAACTGGCTGCGAAACGCGGCGCTGGAGCTTCCGAACAAGCGAAGCGAGGTCCTTTGGGCGATCCACAAACTGTACACGTGACCAATCAACACGAGGAACACCTGAACGAGCCAGAGCTTGTCCAGCGAGATCAGGGGAGGGATTACCCAGGCGGCGGTACCGAGAACATTCCACCCCCAGCCGAACGGGTCGGAGGCCATGGCAATGACCTTGGGGCCCTCCATGAGCAGGTGCTCCATGTTGTGCGCGATGTGGTAGAACAGCGCTATGGGCAGGAGGGCGTAGGCATAGCGAATGAAGTAGTCGTGATAGCGCAGCGGTCGCAGGGACTTTCCCCGACCCAGGAGCATCGACGCCGCGACGAGGATCGCGTACACGGCAATGGGACCGAGCATCAGGAACACCATGCCCACGCTGAAGCCGAGGATGCGCCCGGCGCCGCTTGCCGAGCGGATGGCGTCGATCAACTGCTGCCAGGCCGGAGTCATGGTCAAACCGTGGAAGCCGGTGATGGCCAGCATCAGCAGAGCGAGGTAGGCCTCATCGGTTCGGGGCTTGCCTTCGGCGACCAGGTCGCTGCCCCAGGGCCGGAGGTTAACCGCGAGGTTGTCGTGCGGGCACGCCTGCACGCATTCCATGCATTGAATGCAATAGGTGTTGGTCGCCAGCGTTCCGGGGTATAGGAACGTCGGGCAGCCATAGGCGGTTTTGCTGCCGGTCACGCATTCCTTGCCGCGACATTGGGTGCAAGCGCCGGCGCTTCTTGCGCGAACTTCGACTCCGGCGAAGAGCGCGTACAGACCGCTCACGCGACCGACCAGGCAGCCATAGCGACAAAAGCTCTTGCGATCGAAGAGCAGCGCCGAGACGACGGCCATCAACAGCATGGCGATCGCCAGGTACGCGGTTACGCGCGGTCTCATGGTCACGCCGAATCCGAGTTCGATCCAGGTCAAACCGACGAACAGTATGGTGGCGATGAGGATGTTGCGCACGACGCGGGGCCACTTCAGGTTGGCGCTGAGACCATCGTCGTTCTTGCGCCAGAAGGCGAGCTTTTCGGTCCATTCGGCCAGCGCGTCCCACGGGCAGACGTAACACCAGGCCTTCCCTGCGAACAGAATGAGCACGATGAGCAATCCCCACCACACCGTCCAGGTGAGAATCGGAGCGATGTTGAGCGCCGGATTCTGATTTCCGAAAAGACCGGCGGCGACGATGAGGAGGAACAGGACGGCGACGACGGCGCGGAGCGAGAAACGGAAGATACGGGAACGCATGGCGGCGGCGAACCAGCGGAACGAGAGCAGGTCCAACCGATCCGTTCGTGGGGAGGCCATAGCGACACGGAGCGATCCCAGCGCAATCGGCGCGGCCAGAATCGGGAGCGCGAGTCCGGCAGAGGGACCGGTGGGTAGTCCATCCCCCCAGAGGCGCTCGCCTTCTCCGGCAATGGCATCGCGCGTGTAATGCGGCGCGGCGTGCGAGCGTCGGGGTCCGGCGCTAGCGCCTGCGTGCCCCCCTTCGACAAGCGTCGCGGATCGTCCCGCATGACTGAGCCACTCGAACACCCCAAAGCTGACCAACAGGACGACCGCGATCGACGCGTAGTACAGCCAGGTCGGGATTCCCCACATCGTGTGCATGAAGAACGCGGCGGGGTCACGCTTGAATTCGGCGCGATGCTCGGTGCCGCACAGGTGGTAGGTATGTCCGAGGTAGGTCGCGGGGAAGGAACGGTCGTCCCCCAAGGCCTTTTCGCACACCAGACAGCGCGTTTGAAGAAAATGATCCGGATCGGCGTCAAAGCGAGTCTTGCATTGTTGATTGCAAAAATGATAGGTCCTGCCCGCGTGCTGGGAGGCGATTCGCCAGCTTGCATTGACCTCCATGCGGCAGACGACGTCTACATGGCGTTCATGGCCGGTCTGCGAAGTTGACGATTCCGCGACATCGCCGGCCAGGAACTGTTCGCGGCAGCCCACTGTGCAAAAGCGGTAGGTGCGACCATTTTTTTGGGCGACGATGGGCGCGTCGTCTTCTACGGTCATTCCGCACGGCGGGCAGATATTGGGTGAGTGCCGGGAAGACATGGAATCGTTCGACACGCCGAGGGGTAGATTGGCGGCCAGCACAACGCAAAGGACGCTCACGAGCACGAGATAAGGAAAAAAGGTCATGAAGCGTTTCATGGTGGTTCCAATATCAGGAATCATGGCCCCAGGCTCGATACGGCTGAGCCTGGGCCAACCGATGGAGCGTCACGCTGGCCTGCGCGTTCACGTTTCCGCCATGCGCCAAGGCATGTCGACGTTGTCGTTTCTTTTGGATCGCCCGAATCATCACGATGAGGATCACGAACCCGACCGAGCCGGCGAGGGCCATCGACGCCGCCGCACTGGGTTGACCGGCGATCATCAGGAAGGGAATGACTTCGGTGCGCCCCTCGACCGGCATGGACAATTCCACGATGTATTCGCCGTCGGTCGGGAAGGTCACATGAAGTTTGTATTGATGTTCAAAGGGCGTGCGGATGGTGGGCGGAACGATCAGCTCGTTATCTCCAAACGTGGCCGTGCGTAGGACGCGAAGACTGATCGGTTCACCATAGGCCACTTTGCCTTCGCGATCCTTGATGTACAAGGCGAGGTTGGCCGGTTCGCCCGGTACGGGAATTCCGGGGTAGGAGGTGAGCAATACGTCATAGGGGCCGGTGGTCGCGGGGTATTCCAGGGTCGGCCTCTGGGGATAGTTTTCTTTGTAGGAATAGTGGGGAAGGCCGAGAATGTGGTGTGCGACCGCCTGCGTTGGGTGAATCAGTACGGCTGCCCCGACGATGAGGGCGGCGATCGTTTGGTGATCCCGTTTGCCAGGTTGCTTCGACGGCGAAACGCGACTACGGCGGCGCGACGGTCTTGAGAGTTCGGGTAGACCGATGGTGTAGTAAAGGGCATTGTCGCCGCAGTGGCGAATGCAGACGCCGCAGTTGTCGCACTCGATCGACCCGGATTGCGTGATGGGGTTAATGCCCGCCTCGCACACGGGGATGCACTCCTTGCAGCCCGTACAGGCTTCGGTTCGGAGCTTAATCCGGACGGGGCGCAGCCATCCGAGGAGTCCGTAGAGCGCTCCCCCCGGGCACATGAATCGGCACCACCAGCGGGGAGAGACAAAAAGCTCGACCGCCAGCAGGACGCACAGCAAGACCACCATGCCGGTCAGCGTGGTTCCGAACACCCAGGCGTGCAGGGCACGACTGACCACGGCGGGGGGGTAGATGAGGGCGAAGAGCGGACCGGAGAGAATCGTCGCGAGGGCGACGCCCACCGCGAGGAATATGTACTTGTTGCGGTACGAGAATCGGATCTCGCCAGGTTCGATCTCCGCGAAGCGCAACAGGGAGCGAAGTTTGCCGGTTAACTCAAAAAGAACATAGGCCGGACAAAGCCAACTGCAGAACACCTTTCCCAGTAGGACGGCGAGGAGAACCGGAAGAGCCGCGGAGGCGATCAGCGGCCAATGGAAGCGCTTTGCCGCGGCGGCCATTTCCACGACGGCGAGCGGATCGGTCCAATCGACGCCTCCGACGCGCATGGACCATAGCGTGCCCTTGTTGGCGTCGAGAAAGGCCTGCGGATCATCCAACTTCTCCACGTAAGGGTGGATGGCCTGGGTGAAGGCGGCGCTTCGAAAACCCTTCATCAACTGGGCATCTTCGATCGTTCGCGCTGCCCGATAGTGCGCATAGAGACTCAGGAGCGGTAGGAGTAGCAAGAGGAGCAGAACGCACCCTTGCACGGCTCTTCGCACAATCTGAAGTTTCATGCGGCGTTCTCCAATCCGTGGCGCTTTCGAGTACGCACCACTCGAATCGCGGGTTCGCCGCGCACCACGGTACGGCAGATCTCCTCGCACATGCCGCAGCCGACACAATGTTCCGTGAAGACGAGCGGCGCCAGAAACGCCCCCGGCTCGAGCTTGATGGCGCGATTGCGCAGCGGACAGAACATGAAACATTCGCCGCAGGGTCCGCGGCGTTCGGCCACGGACTCCACCTCCATGGGTTTGCGTCCCATTTGTACGAGCAACTCTTGCTGTTCGCGCACCCATTTCGCTTTGTAAGAGAGACAAAGATCTTCGCGAAGTTCTACGGAACCCATGTCCACGTCGGCGTGGTCGGCAAAGCGCAGTAGGGCCCCGGTCGGACACGCCGGTCCGCACTTGTTACAGAGCGTGCAACCTGCTTTGGCCGGGTCCACATACGGAGTGTGAAACAGATCGCCATCCGATTCGGTGTAGAACGCAATGGCCCCGGGCTCGCAGGCGTCCTGGCAGCGATAGCAGCGTATGCAGGCGGCGAGAAAATCAGGTTCAAGGAGCGCGCCGGGCGGGCGAAGGAGGCCTGCCAGCTTTTCGTACGGGCGCTTGACCATCGGATAGGTCGCGAGGCGGGCTTTCGACAGCCAGTGTACCAGCCCGCCGAACAACGACAGACCGACCATCGTGGTGAAGGAGCGGATCATGTCCCGGCGGGTGAAGCGGCTCATGAGGATCTCGCCTTCACCCGAACGGCGTGAGGATAGCGGATGCAGGCGCGTTCACAGCAGCCGCATCCGATGCACGCTTCGGGATGAATTTCGGGGCGTTCCCAGATGCCCACGGTCATGGCCTCGCCGGCCAGCGGGCAGGCCCGATAGCACGCTCCACAACTCCAGTTGTTGTAGGAATAGCAAAGGTCGAAGTCGATCTGGGCGGTTCCGATCGCGACCTTGGTCTGGATGTCCTGTTTCTCTTTTCTTACCAGTCGCAGCGCGCCGGATGGGCAAACCTCGGTGCATCGCAGGCTCTCACCCTCCACGCTGGAACACAGCATGCACGCGGCGCGGCGCGGGTGCATGGTCGGCGTTCCGGCGATCGCGCCGGCGGAACCGGGCAGTGACTCGAGGCAGTGGTTCGGGCAGGCGTCCACGCAGCGCATGCAGCGAATGCAGGTGGACGCAAAATCTTCCTCGGGCAGAGCGCCGGGAGGGCGCAACGGGGCAGCACCCACGGACGGGGTTTCCATCATGCCGGAAAAATAGATTCCGCCACCGACGGACAGCCCCACGGCGGCCGACTGCTTGAGGAACTGTCTACGATCGGCCCCCGACACGATCAGATCACCTCGATGCGTGCCGCAAGTTTCTTGTAATCCGCCTGGCCACTGACCGGATCCCACGCGCGGTGACTGGTCGCGTTGACCAGCCACTTGTTCTTGCGGGGATCAGCGCTGTCGGCCACGGAGAGATTCCACGGACTAAACAGCAAGCCCGGCGGCACTTCGGAGCGGGCCGGACGGATCATGCTCATCAGACCGGCAGACACGCGGGCTTCGTAGGAACCGCGACGCGTCACCAAACGGACGCGCTGCCCGTCCTTCAGGCCGAAGCGCTTCGCGTCCTCCACGTTGACCTCAACGTATTGCTCCGGGACGAGCTTTTGGGTCGTCGCGCCGCGGATGGTCTTGGCGGAGTGAAAGTGTTCGTACACCACGCCCAGTCCCAGCCAGAAGGGATACATGTCCTCTTTCTTGTGGTCTTCGAGTGACTTCGCGCTGTCGCGGTACACGCTGAGATGCGGCAGTTCGGGGGGCAATCCCGCATCACGAGCCTCGACGAGGATCTTTGGCTGCCCCGCGAGCGGACCCTCGCTGTGCATGTCGTCGATGAAGAACGGTCCCTCGCCGGGCTTCTTTTTGTCCCCGTATTTCATCAGTCGTCCGGTGATATCCTCGAGCTTCGAATAATCCTGCTCGCACAACTTGAACTTGGCCTTGCCATCGGGATGACGGAAATCTCCATAGGGTTGTCCCGCCCATCCTTCCTGTCCCAGGTACCTCCGCGGAGTGCCGCCCGCCTTGGCGATGTCGTAGTTCGGCGCCGGCCATTGGATTCCACGCAGAGCGCGAAGCTGATCGTAGGGTGAGATGCCGTCCCGTTCCTCCACCTCGAGCAGGCCGGAGAAATCGGCGTCCGATCCTTTGCTGGAGGCGATGATGTCGCGGAAGATGTCCTGGGGATCGTAGGCCATCAGGCCGTTGCCCATTTTGATCTTCTTCTGGTGCGGGAAGATTTTCTCCGCATCCAGACCCAGTTTTTTCGCCAGGATCCTGCCCTTGTCGATGGCCATGTCCATGTCGGGCCGGCAGTTTTCCGGCGGATTGACCGTGCCGTCGCAAACGTACAGCCGACGCTCGGATTGAATGTACGTCCCTCCGGTCCATTCGCCCCATGTCGCCGCCGGGAAAATGACGTCGGCGTACAGGTTGTTCGGGGCGTGGCGATAGATATCCTGGACCACGACGAACATCTTGGTCAGTGCCGGCCGCACGAGGGTGTCGAGATCGGGCATGTGTACGTGGGTGGTGTACATCCAGAACATGGCGTCGAGTCCACCCTTCAGCGCCCGCTCCATCATTCCCATCACGAATCCGGGATTTGTGAGCACGGACGTTTGTTGCAGGCGCTCGCGAGGCAGTCGCCACGCATCGGCGATGTGATCGCGCCAGGCCTGATTGCTCAGCGGTTGGTTGAAGGGAAGTCGACTAGTCAGCCCGCCCATGAGGCGCTCGCTCATCGCGTTGGGTTGTCCGGTTTGGGAGTGACTCCCGCAACCTGGCCGACCGACGTTGCCGGTGAGCAGGTGGAGGTTGATGATGCTGATGGTATTGTGCTGGCCGTGGAGCATTTGATTGTAGCCGATGCCCCAGAAGGTCAGCACACCGCCGCGACCGCGTTGCCGCCCCTTGATCGAAGCCTCCGCCCAGGCGTTGGCGACGTTTTCCAACGTCTCCACCGTGACGCGACCGTTGTCGATGGGACGCAGACGTTCGATCACCTGCTCGGGAGAGTAACGCTCGAGCACGCCGGCCTTGTACTCCTTCCAGCCCGACGTGTGCTTATCGAGCCATTCATCCGACATGCACGCCTGCGGATATCGCTTGAGCAACAGGTGGGCAATCGCGTTGAGATAGCTGATGTCGCCGTTGAGCGTCGGAATGTGATAGCTGTTGCGCGGGTTGATGTCCTCCAGGCCGATCGCCGTGCCGGTCTTGCGCGGGTCTGCGACGCTGGTGGGAATGTCGTGCTTTTTCTTATGGTCCGCGACGCGCCAGAAAAGAATCGGGTGCGCCTCGCGGGCGTTGTGGCCCCAGAAGGTGATGAAGTCGGCCTCTTCGATGTCCTCGTAGGTGGTGGGCGGCGCGTCCGAGCCGTAGGAATGGAAGTATCCCGTGGCAGCGGAGGTCATGCACATCCGGGCGTTGGCTTCAATGGAGTTGCTGCCAATGACCCCTTTCATCAGGAGGTTCTCGATCCACTGAGCCTCCATGGTGAGTTGACCGGAACCGTTCAGCCCGACTGCGTTGGGACCATTCTTCTTGATGATCTCGGCGATGCGTTCCGCGACCAGTTCCTCCGCCTCTTCATAGGTTGCTTCGCGGAATACGTCATCGTCGAAGCGGCCCTTGCTGCCGGAGACGTGACCGCGAAGCGGATCGCTCATGTCGCGTCGGACCAGGACTTTGGTGAGACGGTCCCGGTAGATCGGCTCGTGGGCGTTGAGCCCCTTGATGCATTGAATGCCGCGGTTGGTGGGGTGCTTCTTGTCTGGCACCATGCCGACCACCTTACCGTTCTCGACCTTGATGAGCGTGCCGCATCCCACGCCGCAGTACGGGCACGCCGCCTGCAAAAGCTTCACGCCCGTGCCGAGGGGTTGATCCTGGCCGGGAACTGCCTTGGCCTCGATGAATTCTCCGGGCAGGAACCCGGTTGCGGTCACGGCTGCGCCGGTCCCGGCCGCCATTTTCATGAACGCCCGGCGGTCGAAGCCCAAGCCGTGCTTGACATCACGGTGAATGGTGCAAGCGGGCGTGGTGTCTTTTGTTCCCAGAATTTCCAAAGAATGATCGCTCATTTCATTTTTCTCCTGCTGGCTGTCCGCCGGCTGCCGCCAGCGGGGATGACTCGGTGGTTTGCGAGGCGGGTGAATTCGCCGCTCCTTTGTTTGGCGCCAGGTCGTCTGGCGCAGCTTCGATTTGCAATGATCGCGCCGCCGGCAGCGTCATCGGGGACGGCGTTTGCAGCGACCAATGCCGCATGTAGGCAACAATGTCATCTACGTCGCTTGGGGAGAGGTCCACGAGGCCGTTGGTGCCGACGCCGAAGGCGCGCATGGCGGTGCCGGTTCGCCCCCGAATGATCGTCGCCTGCAAGAAGCCGTCGCTCGCCGCGGCGAGGAAGCCCTCGTTGTTTAGCTCCGGTGCCCACGATCCCTTGCCCTCGAGGCCGTGGCAGCCCGCACAGTTGGAGGCGAAGAGTTGATTCCCGCGCGCGATATCCCAGGGGACCACGAAGCGGTGGGGGATACCGGTGATGCCGCCTGATTCGAAGGGCGGCGTGTGTTCCCACGATCGCAGGTAGGCCACGAGATCGTTCACCTCATCGCTGCTCAGGTTGAGGATGGACTGCGGGCCGCGCTTGACGGGTCGCATTTCCGTTCCGGTGCGACCCAGCGCCATGGTCGCCATCAGGAACCCGTCGGAGGCAAAGCGCAGGAACGCGGGATTGGACAGTGCCGGCCCGCTCGCCCCCTCTCCACGCACGCCGTGGCAGCTAACGCAGCTTTCGGCGTAGATCACCGCGCCGCGCTCGGGCCGGCCGTGAGGGGACTTGGCCACGCGAGTCAGCTCGCCCTCACCGGCGCGCTGCAACAGTCTCAAAAAGGCAATGATGTCCTCGATTTGCCGTTCCGAAAGCTCCGCCACGCCGTGCCCGCCCTTGCGGAAGGCACGCATCTCCGTTCCGTCCTTGCCGTTGGAAATCCACTCGCGGAGCATGACGTCGGAAGCGAGGTTGAGAAAATTCGGGTTGTTGAGTTGCGGACCCGTCGCGCCTTCGCCGTCTCCTCCGTGACAGGAAGCGCACTGACCCGCGAACAGGTGACGACCCGCGTCCCAGTCGCCGCGGGCTACCACTTGTTCATGCCATTCCCTGGGCTTTGAAAGCTCCTTTTGCCATGTGCGAATGAATCGAACGATCGAAGCGAGGTCCTCACTGGACTGGTGTCGCCAACCTGGCATTCCGGTTCCCGGGCGGCCCTGGATCAGGGTCTCAACCAGATACTCATTCGGAATTACCGTCAGAAAAGACTGCGTGTTCAACGATGGGCCCAGGTCCCCCTGGCCGTTATCGCCGTGGCACATGACGCAGTTGGCGGCAAAGAGCGTTTGCCCGATGGCCGCAGAAACAGAGCGGCTCTCAGGACCATCACTGAGTGCCAGCGTTGCGGGAATGTCGCTACGCGAGGGCTGCCATTGGCGCAGGAACGCGAGGAGATCGCTTAGCTCCTGTGCGTTGAACTCGCGCCACGCGGGCATGGCCGTGTTCGGGCGGCCTTGGACGATCGTGTCTCGAAGAAAGGCGTCGGACGCGGCCGCCAGGAACGAGGGCGAATTCAGCGAGTTGCCGATGGCTCCTTCTCCGTTGACGCCGTGGCACGTAGAGCAGTTCGCGCGATACAGCGCGCCACCGACCCGAGGGTCGCCGACACTTGCTGAAACGCCGGCCAGCTCGGGCATCGGTTTGTCCCAGCCGCGTATAAAACGCACCAGCAGAGTGATCTCATCGTCGGTGAGGCCGCCGGCTTCCGCCCATGCCGGCATTTTCGTGCCCGAACGTCCTCCGGAGATGATCCGTCGCAGGTAATCGTCGCTCGCCGTCGCGAGGGTGTCCGCATGGTGCAGCGAAGGGACGATCACATCCATGGCCCCGCGCTGTTCGACGACCACGCTGCGAACGTCCCAGCCCCGTCCCCAGGGGTCAGCATCCGTTGGCCACATCTCGGCGCGCATGGTGGTGCCGAATCCGTCGGGGCCGTGGCACGCGGAGCAGAACATCTTGTACAGGGTCTCTCCGCGAACCGAGTGCAGCGAAGCGGCCCCGGCGTCGCCGGCGATGGCTGAGCTCGCGATTCGTATCGTATGGGGCCTGGGCATGTGGCTGGCGGGAGCGGTCTTGCGATGCAGGCTCATCATGTACATCGCAAGGTCACGCGCCTGTTGGTGCGAAAGCCCCATGTCGGGCATGACCGTTCCGGGGGAAACTTCGCCGGGGAACTTGAAATGTTCGTACAGCCATTGCTCGACGGTGTGTTCGCCGCGGATGCGGGTGAAGTCGAAGTTATGCCTGGTCTTGTCGCCGACATAGGTCAGTTCCGGTCCGAGCGTTCCTCCCCGGCCGCGATACTGGTGACAACCAAGACACCCCAGCGTCGCTGTGAGTTGTTTCCCTTTGGCAAGCCGCTCCGCACCCGGAAGACTCTGAGCCAGCGACGCCTCGGTGATTCTCGGTCGAAGAGTCGCCCGGCCCGAACTGTCCGCCCCCGCAAACAGATCCGCCTCGCTTCCATAGAGGTCCAGCTCGCTGTGGCACTTGCCGCAACTGGTGTAGACGGCGTCGCCGCGGAGCAGGGGGACGTCCACGTCCGGCGTCGGAGTGCCGTCAGTTCGCCAACCGTGTGCTGCTTCCTTGACCACGGCGCGACCCTCGCCGCCGTGGCAGACGGTGCATCCGAATTTCTCCACGGGATGTTCATTCAAAATCGTACCGGAATGCGTAGTGAGCGGTTCCGGTGCGGCGGTCATTGCCGGGTTCTCGACACCCAGATGGCAGGTGGTGCAGCGATCAATGGCATTCAGCTCAGGCAGGTACAATTGCTGGTGCTGAAGCGGCATGGACTCGGCCGACGTGCGGGCGATTTCGTCTTGCGCGGTGTCCGAGAGGAATTCCTTGTATCGGGACTGCGCCCCCCGCCAATCGCCGCGGAAATTCTCCCGGTAGGCCGCCGACGCCAGGACGCCCAGCGACGCAAGCGAACTCAGCAGTAGCAGCACCTTCATCAGTGTGATCTGGCGATTGCCCATGTCAATCTTCCCAACGCGCCGCATACGCGGTCGCTGCGCCCATTAGTGGACCGGCCAGTCCGCCGCCGACCAGTAGAAATCCCAGTTCGGCCCTCGATGTACTGTTGCGAAATAGGTCAGAATCACGAACCCCACCAGGAAACAGGTGAACAGGGCGATCGCACCCATGCGCGTCGAACGGGTGACGCGAACCACAACGATCGACCAGAGCGCGAATAGCGCCACAAAGACCGTGCCGGGATTGAACAACGTGATGACGATTTGCGGCACCTGTGCGGTCGATTCCCAGTTGCGCAACCAGCCATGGCGCACCGTGAACCACAACATGGCCAGAACGCTCGCCGCACCGAACAGCGCACTGACCAGGGTCACGCCCCGACCGCGACCGCCGCTGAACCAGACTCCCGCGTCTTCTTTTTCCCGGTCGAGATACGGAACCAGTGCCAGCGCCAGGACGACCACCGCCGGGATCCCCACTCCTCCCATGAAGGCTGAGTAGGAAACCAGCTCCTGCAACCCGAGGAAGTACCACGGCGCCTTGGCGGGATTCTCCGGCACGGCGGCGTTGGCCATTTCCTTGAGCGGCGCATCAAAAAGCACCCCCAACACGAGCATGATCAAGACGGTCAGCATGGACGCCGCCCCGATCACGTACATGACGTTGGGCCAGGTGGCGATGGTGTTTTGCATTTCGCGATTGACCGCCGGGGTGCGCTCCTTCATCAGCGCCATCAGACCATACGTCTTCAGGGGCAAAGGCCCTGTCGTCGCAGCCGAACCCGAAGCCGGGGCGGCCGACTCGACCGCGTCGGCGGCTTGCGGTCGTACGATTCCGCCGTCTTTGCGGATCCGCCAGAAGTGCACGCCGATCAGGACGGTGGTGATCACCGGCAGCACGATGACGTGCAGAACATAAAACCGGATGAGTGCCTCCTGGCCCACGCTGTGCGCTCCCAGGAGCAATTCCTTCTGCATCCGGCCCGGATCGAAGATGCCGGTTACGCCCAGCGCGTCGGTGAGCTCCTGGGGCGACTGGGCGATGTTGGCGCCGATGGTGACCGCCCAGAACGCGAGTTGGTCCCAGGGCAGCAGGTAACCGGTGAAGCTCAACGCAAGCGTGAGAACGAACAACCCCATCCCCACCACCCAGTTGAACTGGCGGGGACGCTTGTAGGCGGAAGTGTAAAACGCCCGGGCCATGTGCAGCATGACGCAGGCCACCATCGCGTGGGCCGCCCACCGATGGACGTTGCGCATGAGCCGCCCGGTCGGCACCACGTGCATGATGTCCAGCATCGAGGCATAGGCCTGATCCACCGACGGTTTGTAATAGACCATCAGGAGGACGCCGGTCACGCACAACAAGACAAACAACACCAGTGTCGCGATACCCAGGCCCAGTGTGGTCGCGGCCTTGATGGAGTGCACATGAGTGCGAACAGGCAGAATATGCAGGAAGAAGTTGGTGAACACGACCTGAGAGCGTGCGCGATCCGATGTGGCCTTGCCGTGGCGGATCACGGATTCGCGAAACTCCCTCGGCGTAGTGGTCAGGTTTCTCGCAAACTCGCGCAGCGCACTCGGAGGACCGGTCAAACGATGTTCGCCGCTCCCTCGGGTTGTCGGGTTATTGATCTGGCCCTTCGACATCGATCATCGCTCCCGTCGGATTCCTAACTCCAGGCAAGTCCGTTGGTACCCATCTCGTCAGGCGATCAAGATGGTCCCCTGGGGTACCGCCTTCAACGTGTCCGCAACGAGCCATCCTTCCGGCGAAACGCTCAGGTTCGCCCAGATCAGCCCCTTCGGAGCAGGGCCGCCTTTCACGTTGCCCGCGGCATCAAACCGCGAACCGTGGCACGGACAATGGAACTGGCCGTCCTCCTTCTTTTCCGCGATGCAGCCCAGGTGCGTACACACCGAAGAGATCGCATGAAATCCCTTGTCGTCACGGAACAACCACAATCGGTGATTCGGGAAGTAGGTCGTCGATCCCTGTGCGAACTGCTTCGGACGCCCCAACTTGACTCGTGAGTTCGACTCGGGAAACACCGAGGGCATGGGCAGTCGCATGGCTCCGAGAATGGCCATGACGAACGCCCCGACGGCTGACCAGGCTGCCGTCAGACCCAGAAAATCTCGCCGCGTCTGTGCGGGCTGAAACCGCTTGGCCTGTTTGAGTTGATTTGTTTCGTGTGGCATATTGCTTTCCTCCGATCCGTCATCCACCGGTCGCGCTCCAACAGCTCGAAAAAGCGAAGCGCTCCATGGTGATCGCCCCAACCGGGCATCGCTGGGCGCATAGGGCACAGCGGATGCACTTCTCCTCGTCTTTGATAATGGCTGACGCCTCGCCCAAGTCTTCGTCACCGTACCGATCCCGCAACAGCGGCGCGAGGGCCGCGTCGCCGGTTAGCCGATCACAGGAAACCAGCCGCAGGCACAGCTCCGGACAAACGTCCGCGCACCCGCCGCAAAGGATGCACTTCTCCGAGTCAAAAATCGTGTTGACGCCGCAGTCCAGGCAGCGCGACGCCTCGCTGACGGCAGCGGCCTCGTCATAGCCGCACTCGACTTCGAGGAGTTGACTGGACTTGCGATCCGCCGCGTTTCGTGTCGGAACCGTTCGGCGCGGCAGTTTTTCGTAGTCCGCCTCGCGAACGTAACCGGGGATGTTCAAGTGAACGAGTTCGTGACCGGCGGTCAGCGGCTCTCCCGACAGGTAGGCGTGAACCGACCGGGCACACCGCTTTCCGCTCGCCACGGCGTCGATGAGCAGCCGCGGTCCGTAGGCGATGTCGCCTGCGAGAAACACGTCTGCCGCGCCCGTTCGCAGCGTTTTCTGGTCGCACTCGATCAATCGACGCTCGTTGAGCTTCAGATCCGATTCCGGTTCGATGAAGGACAAATCCGGTTGCTGTCCAATGGCCCACAGCACGGTGTCGGCTTCGATCGTGGTCCGGTCTGACTCATCAAACCGGGGAGCGAACCGCCGGTTGGCGTCGAACACACTCAGGCAGCGTTTGAAGGTGACGCCTCGGATGCTGCCGTCGGGATGGTGAACGATCTCCACCGGCCCGAGCGATGGATGCAGGACGACGCCTTCTTCATGTCCTTCCAGAATCTCCACGTCGTCCGCGGGCATCTCGTCAATGCTCTCCAGGCAGCAAAGATGAACTTCGCCAACGCTTGCCTGCCGAAGTGCGGTACGAGAGACATCCAATCCCACCTGACGAAGAACCGTCCGAGACACGTCATAGGCGACGTTGCCGCCCCCGATGACCACAACGCGCCGGCCCAGGTGGACGAGTGCGGATGTTGTTGTGCGGTCGCTCAACGCGACATCGCGCAGGAACTCCACGCCCCCAAATACGCCCGGTCCGTCGCCACCTGGAATGGGTATGGCCCGTGACCGTTTGGCACCGACCGCGATGATCGTGGCCTTGTGATTTCGACGGATTTCCGCGAACGAAATGTCCTTGCCGACCTGGGTGTTACAGATGAACTCGACCCCCAGGGCTCGAATCACTTCGACTTCGGCTCGAATGAGCTCACGAGACAGGCGGTATTCCGGAATGCCGACGGCCAACATGCCGGCGGGGATCGGTTCCATTTCATAAATGGTCGGGCGATAGCCGAGCAGCGCCAGATCGTGGGCCGCCGCCAATCCCGCCGGACCGGAACCGATGATCGCTATTTTTGATCCCTCTCCGCTTCCCCAACGACCGCCCGCCAGAATCTGTCGTAACGAAGTAAGTTCTTCGCCGCCAACGCAATCTCGCCGATTTCCCAGCCCGAAAGCGCGCTTGAGAAGCTCGATGGGCTTCAGCGTTTCGCGCGTGAACGATTCCGGACCGAATCGCTCAGTCACGAATCGCTTGAGTGCCCGGATGGAAACGGCCTCGTCGAGGGAAGCACGACGGCAGGCCGCCTCGCAAGGCGCTCCACACACCCGACCGCAGATGCTGGCCAGGGGGTTGGGTCCACGGGCGATCAAATACGCCGATTCGAAATCTCCGGCGGCGATGGCCCGCACGTAACCGCGTGCGTCTGTATTCACCGGGCACGCATACTGGCACTTGATCTGGCGCCGCCAGTATTCGTCATCCGGGACTTCGACTCGAATCGGGCTCATCGACATCGCTGTTTGTTTACTTGACTATAGACGTATAGTCCGCATCACGACAAAAAAATCAAGGGGCCGGCGTTTTCGACCCGGCAGTCGATTTTCGTCCACGGCCACGACGACTCTCCTCGATGGGTTCCGCCACGTCATCTATGGTCATCCCGCGCAGGAACTGTTGTTCGGCCTCCACGACTTTTTTCCATTCGGGATGCGCTCGACACGGATTTCGATCATCGCAAACGGCGTTCCCGAACGGGCACCGGCGCGGCTGAAAGCGTTCGAAGGGCGTTAGAATGTCAAGGAGTGGGATGCGGTTGCCAGGCCGGCGAAGCCGAAAACCCCCGGTTCGTCCCGGCGACGACTCCAACACTCCTGACCGCGTCAAATCGCCGAGGATCTTCTGCAGATATTTGGCTGGAATGCTCACCCCTTTGGCGATTTCCCGACCCGGGATCGGCCATCGGTCCTTGCGCTGGACGAGGTAGATCATCGCTCGCAATGCATACTCGCTTGATTTGGTCATTCCTACTCCACTTCGACTCATTTGCCTATAGATATATCGGCAATAAGCAGAATGTCAACCCTTTTTTTCCGCCCGCTACGACCGTCGAAGGGGTTGTCCCTCCCGAAAATACCATCCGTCTTGCTCGGCACGCGTTTTTGCGCCCGCGATCAGGTCGTGGAATCGCGGCGCAGTCGAGGCATGAAACTCAGGGCCGCGAGAACCGCGATCATGGGTATGGCGGGGAGGCGGTAGCGCACGCTTCCGATGTAGAGGCTGTGCAGAAGGCTGAAGTATACCGCAGGCAACAGCAGGAATGCGATTACCACCAGCCCCTTGCGGCGGTAAAGGACCATCCACCTGACCGCACCGGCAATGGCCAGGATGAATATCGGCACCGTCCAAATGGCGGAAATCCACTGGGTGTAGCCGCCCCGATAGGTTTCAACATTGGGCAGAGGGTTCCACATGCGCAGGAGCTTTCGCCCGGCAAGCCGGGCGATCCGCGCGGGATCGCGGCGAATCGCGGACCAGGATTCACGCTTGAAATACTCATTCCACTGTGTTTCCGAGAGTTCGGCGGCCATGCCGGTTCGCTGCACAGAACCCAGATCGCTTGCCCCCGTGGCTTGGGGTCCGACTCCGTCATAGAGCGATATGCCTGCGCGGGTAGTGAGACAGCACCATTCTCCCAGGACGGTGCGATTCCTGACGGCCCACGGAACCAGCGAGACAACAACGCAAAGCAACGCGAGGATTCCACCCCGGAGGGCGGCGCGGTCCCGGCGACGTGCGACCACAGTGAAAATGATCGCGAGGACAACCAGCCCGAGATTGGATTCACGCAGGTACACGCAAAGGGCGCCGGTCACTCCGATGGCGAACCATCGCGCCCAAAAATCGCGGAGCGGCGGATCGGTCAATGCTCCCGCAAGGAGTAACCAAAGTGCCACCAGCGCAGTGATCGAGAGCGTTTCGGTGAGCAATAGGGAAGAGAAAAAAATCAGGAATGGGTCAAAAGCCACCATGAGACCGGCGATGATTCCGACGCGGCGTCCGGCCAGCATCTGCCCCAGCGCGGCGATGAGAGGGGCGGCCATTGCGCCGATGATCCACTGCGACGCCTTGGCGATCGCGATCGCGTCGGGACTGTCTACAAAAAGTGAAAGGAACGCCGGGTATAGGGGCATGCGACTGGCACGGAAGCCCATGTCGTCGCGCAGTCCATCGCCGCGAGCCAGCGACCCGGCCATGAACCAGTATTGGTGCTCATCAGGGAATTCGAGCGCTGCGGGGTCGGCACTTTGCTGCATGCGAACCAATCCAAAGCCGCCGCGGACGACGAGGGCCACTACGAAAAGCAAAACGCAGTCGTGCCACATTGGCCGACGACAGAGCCTCGTTGGCGAGTTGGAATCGATCAAGGACTGAGTTCCTTCGCCTCCAGGTGCAGGACGCAACACGTTTGCGACGTCAGTTTGACGCGGTCATCGATGCGGTGGCCTACGACCCAGATGGGGCCAAGTTGATCGCAAAGAACGGCGATATTTCGACGCTCCTCTGGCGGCACTTTGGCGTCGGTCAAGTAATCGGAAAGTTTTTTTGAGCCGGGCGCACCCAGCGGGAAAAATCGCTCCCCGGAACGGCGCGAGCGGACCAGTAGCGGCGGATGCACGGCGTCCATATCGAGGTTTTCGCACATGCGGCGGCCATGGTCGCGAAGGGCGGCGATGGCGTCGGGCCCGGGAGTCGTTACTTCGCAACAAATCTCCATCGACCGCGACGGAAGGACGGTTCGACCTGGAACGCGCACCACAATCTGATCCGCCGGGGAGGCAATCGAACCTCGCGTTTCGCTGGTGAAAATCAACTGCTCATACCTTTTTTCGACCACGACGCCGCCGGGCAGCTGGACCATCTTCCCGCTGGCGGGATCGTCGAGCAAATCGGCGACGGCCACAAGGTGGGTGAAGGAAAGGTCGGCTTCGCCAAGTCCAAAGCTTGCATAGGCCTCGCGAATCAGGCCGGTCTGGAGCAGCTTGCTCTTGCGGGCCAGTGCGACGGCATTCAAAACGACCCCCTGGTCGGTGCGGGAAACCACAAGCGTCTCGAAGGTGCGGGTCACGTTTTCGCGAAAGTAGTCTTCGAACCACCGGGCCTGTTCGGCGAGGCGGAGTAATGCGCCGCGAACCTGGGGATTGACCTGTTGCTCGAGGAGAGGGAGCGCGACGTGGCGGATTCGGTTTCGCAACAGTGCGTGATCGGTGTTGGAGCGATCCTCGCGAAAAGCAATCTGCTGCGATGCCAAATACTCCCGCAGAGTCGAGCGTGTGAATGGCAAGAGTGGGCGGATGAGTTGGATGGTGGCGCCGATCGTCAGGGGCCGCATTATGGGCATTCCGGCGAGGCCGCGGAGGCCGGTTCCGCGCACCATGCGGTGGAGCACGGTTTCTGCCTGGTCGTCGGCGTGATGGGCCACCGCCACAGCGGAAGCCCCGCGCAGCAGGCAGACGCGTTCGAAGAAGGCATAGCGCTCGTGGCGGCTAGTCTCTTCGATTCCCAGTCCTTTGGACGCGGAGAGGGCGGCGGTGTCGCGGTGGTCTACGACGCAATCGATGCCCAATTGGCGGGCGGATTGTTGCACAAAGTCAGCGTCCGTGTTTGATTCTTCGCCACGCAGGCCGTGATTCAGGTGCGCAACCACGAGTCGCAGTTGCCAGTCTTGCGATTTGCGCAAGGCGTCGAGCAAGTGGAGCAGGGCCATGGAATCGGCCCCGCCGGAAACGGCGACGACCACGGAGCTGCGGGGTTGCAAAAGCCGGTAGCGGCGAATCTGCTCGGCGAAGGATCGAAGCATGGAGAGACCTGACTTGGGCATTGGTCGCGCGTGTGCCATGCGATGGCAGCACCATCCTCAAACTGGAATGATACGCGCCTTTTCAACGGGTGCGATAGGCGCCGCCGCGAACGGGCGTCTTGACGACCGATCGCTCCTGGCGAATCAGGAGGTCCATGTCGGCCCGACTGACGACCCCATCGCCGTTCACGTCGGCCGCGCTAAGGTCTCCCAAGCCCATGCCGGAGAGTTCCTCGAGCGAAATCTCTTCCCGCACAGTTCCGAAAGCGGAGGCGGTGTTGCCGGGGCAGCACGGAGCGGCATCGGTCTTGGCGAAGTTTCGTTGCACGAAGGCCAGATCGTCCCCATTGACCAGTCCGTCGCCATTGATGTCGGGGTGGAATCCAGGCGATCCACACGCACTCTGCGGATCGATCGATGCGAGATACTGGGCCATTACCAGCGCCTGATCCATCAAGTCGATGATGCCGTTGCCGTCGAGGTTGCCGCCGATCAGCCAGTTGCCGCCCAGCTCCGGATCGCCTACGAAATTCGCATAGTACTTGGCACCTGCAATGGACATCGACGTTCGGGATGCAAGCGTGTGCTTGATGTCGCGGGCCGTGGCGCAGTAGTACTGCCCCGGCGGTATGGCGAGTTGGACGTGATACGCCCCCCCGGCAAAATTGAAAGGCAACCCGAACTGGACGGTTTTCTGGATCACCACCGGCGGTTCTGAGCAACTGGAGTAAAACGAAAATTCGATGCAGCGATTCAGGGGTCCGGCAGTCACAAGCGGGGAGAGCTGCAAACCCACCTCGACGGTGTTGAGGTTGCGAAAGTCCACATTCCAGTCGCACGTACCCTCCCCGCCGCACGAATCCATCGCGGAGCAATGGAAGGTGGATTTGCCCAAAGGCGCTCGTCCTCCGTTCAGGATCAAGGAGTCGACGTTGACTTCATTCTCATTGGTGCCCGTGCAGGTGACTTGCGCGTCATCCAACGGGCATGAAGGAGTCGCTTTTGCGGGCGACCAACTCACGTCAGTGGAGAAGGTTCCCGCGTCGGCGTTGATGGTCACACTTTGCGGACAGGTCAGCACAGGAGCTGGACCGCTAATCCTGATTTCACCGGTGCAGCAAGGCGCAAATGCGAGCAAACGACCGAAAGAATCGGTAAGTCGAGTGTTCATCGGGTTTTCCTCGCCGAAGCAGATTTCGGTGGACGAGCACGCCGCAAGCGCCTTGAAATGTACGACCGCCATGAGCGATGGACCGTGGGTGAGCGGCCCGCCCAACATCACGCCGACAGCGTAAAACACGGATCCATTGGTTTCATTGACGGTGCGGGCCAACTCCGTACCGAATGGGGATTCCGGGGCAACGGAGTTGCCGGACATGACCTCGACAAATCCCAGGGCGGCGGGATCGTATTTGATCATAAACTGCCCGCCGGCGATGAGCGAAGCGCTGTTACCAACTTCCAAATGGATGAAGACATCTTCACCAACGTTGTAGCATCCTCCGCCCCGCAGAGCGCCAGCCACGTCTTTGAGGCACAGTTCAGGAATTTCATTGCATAGGCACGTGTGCTCGGCGGTCACACAGGTATTGCCGAAGCAATCCGTGTCCGTCTCGCAAGGAAGCGAGTACACGGGAGTGCCTGCGCAATGGCCCGCGGCATCGCACGCGTCACCCACAGTACAGATCTCGAGGTCGTCGCAGGACCCGCCGGCCGGAGTGGGAGTGTGATGGACCAGGCCGGTGTGGGGATCGCAAAAATCGTCGGTGCAGGAATTGCCGTCGGTGATGGGGCTCAGCGACCCGGTGGTCGGGTTGCAACATTCGTTTGCCCCATGCAGGGACGTCCATTCACAGAAACTGCCGACGCAGGCATCAGAGGTGCAAAGGCTCTGATCGTCGCAGTCGGATTCACCGGTGCAGACCTGGCACCCTTCAACCGGCAATCCCATACAGCGGCCATCCACGCAAGTGTCGTTGTTCGTGCAGACTTCCCGGTCGTCGCAGTGAGCGTCGGCCACGCAGGTTTGATGAATGATCTCGATGAGCGAACTCTTGAACTCCGACTGGGGGTTCTTGAGCTGGTACAGATGTCCACCGGTCGCCTTGGCAATGGCGGTTCCCAGGCTAATCACGCATGCGTCCGAACTGGTTCCCGCGATGGGAGAAACGATGACGTTATTGGCCAGCGCGACGGCAATGGCGTTGTCGATGGATTCGCGGTCGTCGCCGGGATCGTTGCACCCTTCGGGACGACTTCCGTTGCAGGGGCCTTCATCACTCATCGGGACGATGATTCGCGCTGCGCCTGGGGTCCAGGGATAGTTCTGTGCGACGATGGCCGTGGCAGGTCCCCAGGATTCATAAGCGGCGGATCCATCGGGGAAGGGACAAGAGTGCAGCTCACCGGGAACAGAGGCCCCTAAAAAGTCCACCACTGTGCCAAACAGGCAATCAAACGGTCCACCGGGCATGTCCGTGATCCCCAGAGCTTTGATGGCGGCGTTAATTCCCGACGCGGCCAGTTCTTCGCTAAGGGCGAGAACCTGGGCACAGAGCACGGCGGCTTCGTCGCGCATGGAACCCGAAGTATCCATGATGAAAACCACATCGACGGGAGGGCATGTGTAACTCAGCTCGCAGGGTACGCAGCCGGGAATGGCAAGGTTGAGGCAGTTGCCGTCGATGCAAATGTCCGCGGTGCACGGCACCTTGTCATTGCAGTCGCCGGTGCCAAGACATCCCGCCTGACCGGCCGTGTTCCGCGAACGCGGCGAACGCATGGAGGTGCTTCCGGAATGGCCGCCGACCGTTCCGCTCAACCGTCCTGATTGGGCGAAAGTGGGCGCGGGCAACGCCGCACCGAAACCCATCGCCAAAGCGCAGACCGACACCCAGATCCGTCTTGTTTTGGAATGTGAAATTGGCTTCACTGCTTCCTTCCCCCTAAAGCACTCTACAAAGTGGACCCTCCGAGCCACTTTGCATCCTCACTTAATTATAGCCCCCCCGGCCCGGCTAGTTCTCTGCGAAACTGCTCCACGTCGGCGAGGTCAACCGCGCCGTTTTCGTCGTAATCGAACCGCGTGCGGCACAGCAACGATGGTACCGCAAAGGCCGGAGCGCCCGTCTCTCCGCTGTAGCATTGCGTGAGCACGTCGTAATCGGCCAGATCGAAGTCGCCGTCACCGTCGGCATCGCCCACCAGGCACCCGCTCCGGCAAAACGACGTGGGACAACGAGGCGGGCAATCCGTTGGACAATCCCAGCAGCTACCGGGAAAATCAAAACTGCACAATGGAATGCCATTGCCTGACAGGCAGGTCGAATAAGGCTGGAATTCTGCACAGAATCCGCTTGGCGACAGGCATCCGACGACATCAGGAGGCTTACAACCACCCGGCGGCGTGGTGCATGGGCATAAATCTTCGCAATCGTTTACGCCGTCGCCATCACAGTCGAGTACCTCTTCGCAATTGTCAGGAATACCGTTGTGGTTGCAGTCCTCTTCGCATTCGTCGGGGACCGTGTTCGCGTTGCAATCCAGGCTGTTTCCTTGCGGAACCAGGTCGCAGGTGTCGGCGATTCCGTTCTGGTTGCAGTCCGATTCGCACTCGTCGGGCACGACGTTGTTGTTGCAGTCCTCGCTGGCTCCGCAAGGTTGAGTGCAACTTACACCGCTGCAATCCACGTCGCAGGCGTCGGCGACGGAGTTCCCATTGCAGTCGATAAAGCCCACGATCGGACCGACGGTGTTGATGTTGATCCTGTCCGGCGCGCCGGGTTTGAAGAGGTCGAGCACGACGGTGGTATTGCCCGGCGGAGCGTTGGAGTCGAAACGGAAGTTGTAAAGCGTTCCCCAGCGCAGGGCATTGGCATTGACGTTCACCGAGTAATCCTGCGTCGTCCAAATGATCTTGCCCGACAGGACATTGACCTGCCAATCGACGTTGTCGTAAGGCTCGCCGCTGTGATACTCCACGTCGTGAAACCCGACGTTGGTGACCGAGGCGCCGATCGCCATCGGGATGGTGAAGGATTTTCCCGACCGATCGGAGTTCAAGTTGTGCAAGGCGTATTCATAATGAAAGAAGCCCGTGCCCAGGTCGGAAACCCTGGCGGAAAGGATAAACAACCCTTCGCCGGGAACCTGCGCGTCCGTTTCGACCACGCTGGGGTCGAAGTCTTTCCAGGCACGAATTCCTGCGAGAGTATCCTGGGTAAAATCGGTCAGGGTAACGCAAAATTTGTTCGGATAACTTTCGGTGCATGAATCGTCCGGTAGGGCTGCCGCGCTCACAACGGTGGCCCGCTGATAGGAGGCGTTGTTATTGCCATTGCCCGCGGCCGCGTCATCAGCCGCGACGTAGTGCCCCTCCATGTAATATCGCGCATTGGCGTTCAGCACCGGATCGAGATCCACGTTGTGAACTTGAATCCGACCGTTCTGTCCGGTCGGAGGAGGATGGATGACCGGTCCGGAAAAGGAACCGGTGTACGCGTTAATTTGCGAGGCCGGCCCCAGGTAGGAGCGCCCTCCATTCAAATCGGCGCCGTATGGATCGGAACACCCCGGATAGAGTGCGAGTCCATTGTGATTACCCGGAGCCGTGCAAATCAAACCGCATTCGGGGTCGTTGGTGGCGTAGAATCCATGCTTTACCCAGGAGATGCCGATTTGTTCGAAGCGGTTATCCTTGAGTCGGAACATGGAACCGCGAATGACCGGGTGGTGAACCGAGGGAAGCTGTTGCCAAAGAACAGGATCGTCGCCAACGCTGCACGACTGCGTGCCGATCGATAAGCCGGTGATTTGCCCGGTAAGTGTATTCTGCGACCCCCAACTTATGACGGTTGACCCCAACCTGCTTACGATCACGTCGGGACCAATGGCTCCCGCATCGCCACCGTTTTGCACAGGCGGCGCTTCTGCCAGGGCGAACTGGGTGGTTTCGGCAAGACAGAGGCCAATGCCAAGATTCATAGCAAGATACATAGAAAGAATACGAGCGCGCCAATATTGCATTCCGTAAACGCTCCCCGTTGAACGGCGGGTTGTCTAGCTCAAAACCCCTTAGACAGGACTTCACCCGAGACGCTCATTCCCCCCACAGTGACTTTCGTGGATTGAGTTGGCCTCTGGTCCTAAAGTCCACCCCTGTGGCGCTTTGTCCCTGCACACTTTAGCACGAATTCGCGGTCCCTTCAACCAAAAAGAGGTTCCATAATCTAAATTAAGATGAAGCAAGCACGCCTCAGCCCTTAACGGGCAGACCAGGCAGCTAAAGCGGTGCTGCAAACCGGCCGATTTTTCCCGAAATCGTTGTTGACAATGGATGCTCTAGGGCGTTACATTAGCTCCTTATCGGATGGGAGGAGGACTAGGAGCGGCCAGAGAAGTAGTTTCCGTTTGCGTCGAGGAGGGGCGTTCGCGCTCTTTTGTCCTTGCGCACGAAATGAACTGAGCACTTCTTCTATTTGGCCGCACATCAAATCGCGCGAACCTGCACTGAGCGTTACGAAGTGGCACTCGCGCAAACCAGTCTTTGATTTTTATCCGATGCCAAGAGAGCCCGACTCCGCGCCATGAGGGGGGGCGGCTCGTGCCAGATATTAGGAATTTAAGGGAGGTTTGGCATGGTCAGCACCGACCGAGGTAGGAACCAGGAAGCCAGTTTACGAGTTCATCGATGCACGGGGTCGCGCGGTTTGCGTCGTGGCGCATGGGCGGTGTTTGCCCTGCTATGCTGCGCTGCGCCGACTTGGGCGTACACGGTCACGGACTTCGCGGTGGACCCTGCGCACGCAACCCTGGGCGATCCGCACCAGGTCGCCTCGCCGCCGTTCAACCAGTTCCAACTCACGATCTATGGATCGTTCAACGTCAACAAGTGCTACCAAGTCAAGATCAAGCGCGAAGGCAGCGGTTCTTGCGGTTCAGCGAATTCCAGCGGGTCTGACGACGCAGTGGTCTTTGCGGATCACTTGCTCGTGGACGTTTCGCCCACTCAGCAGAATGCCGATTTCAAGGGAGCGAACAATTGGCGCATCGAGATCAAAGAACGCAGCGCAGGATGTACCGACGGTTCCAGCACGCAGACGTTTCCCGACAGCTCCGGCGAACCGTATCTGAAAATCAGTGGTTGTAACGGCAGTTGCCTGTTGAGTGGATTGACATTTACGGCGGAGCCGAATCCCGTGGGCTGCGGCGGCGCCGTTGAGGTTTGCGCGAAAAAATCCGGCGGCGGCACGCTGGGCAGCGGCAATCTTGAATACCACTGGGACATCGATGGGAATGGGGTTTGCGGTACGTGTTCAGGTGGCTCCAACAACGGCAAAAAGTGCGGCGAAGCAAGCGACTGTCCGGGCGGAGTATGTGGCGGAGGGGGCGGGTTTACCGAGCTCACTACCCATACGGGCGATCCAGGATGTGCTGCGGGTCAACCTTGCTGCATTACCGTGAATGTGAACTCAACCCATACGGTGGGCGTGAAAGTGCGCGACCTTGGGACCCAGGTTGTGTGTTCGGATTGCAAGACGACGATCGTATCGACGACCAACGACTGTGATGACCATCTCTTCTGCAATGGCGCCGAAGCGTGCGATCCGAACCTGGGCTGCGTCCCGGGCACTCCGCCAAACTGCAGCGACAATATTGCCTGTACCGTGGACGGGTGCATCGATAATGCCCCATGCGACAACGGCAACGGCAACGACAACGGAAACAGTAACGATAACGGCAGCCGCGGCGGCAATAGCAACGACAACGGGAACGGGAATGGGAATGACAACGATGATGACGATTGCGTCAATCACATCTGCACGCACACGCCATCCAGTCCTTTGTGCAACGACGGCCTGTTCTGCAATGGCTCTGAAACGTGCCATGAAACGCAGGGGTGCAACCCCGGTTCCCCGGTAAATTGCACCGACGGCGTGGCCTGCACGGCGGACTCGTGCAACGAAGCCAGCGACTCCTGCGATCACACGCCCAACAATGGGGCATGCAATGACGGGCTTTACTGCAACGGCGATGAGACCTGCCACGCCACGCAGGGGTGCAAGCCGGGAACCTCGCCCAATTGCGACGACAATGTCGCATGCACCATTGATTCCTGCGATGAGGGCAGCGACAGCTGCAAGCACAAGCCCAGCAACTCGATGTGTAATGACGGCCTGTGGTGCAACGGCGTGGAGACCTGCCATCCGACCCTGGGATGCCAACCAGGTACGCCGCCCAATTGCAATGACGGCGTCGCCTGCACCACGGATACCTGCAACGAATCCAACGATACCTGCATACACACTCCGGTCCACAGCGTTTGCAGCGACGGGCAGTTTTGCAACGGGTCCGAAACCTGTCACGCCACCCTGGGCTGCCAGGCGGGGACGGTGCCGAATTGCAATGACGCAGTCGCCTGTACATCGGACTCGTGCAACGAAGACAACGACACATGTGCCCACGCCCCCAACAACGGCTCCTGTAACGACAATCTGTACTGCAACGGCGCAGAGGTTTGTCACGCCACGCTGGGGTGTCAGGCAGGCTCGGCCGTCAACTGTAGTGACGGGCTCGCGTGTACTACCGATAGTTGCAACGAAGCCAACGACACTTGCATTCACACTCCCGACAATGGATCATGCAGCGACGGACTATGGTGTAACGGAACGGAGACGTGCCATCCCACGCTGGGTTGCCAGTCGGGCACTGCGCCCAACTGTGATGACGGCGTGACCTGCACCGCGGATTCATGCAACGAATCCAATGATAGCTGTACGCATACGCCCAACAATGGCCTTTGCAATGATGGGCTTTACTGCAACGGGACCGAAACCTGTCACCTGACTCAAGGTTGTCAGACCGGGACGGCTCCCAATTGTGCTGATAATGTTGCGTGCACGACGGACACGTGCAACGAAGCGACCGATTCCTGCAATCATACCACCAACAACAGCCTTTGCTCCGATGGGTTGTTCTGTAACGGAGCGGAATACTGCCATGCAACCAAGGGATGCAAGACCGGTACGGCGCCCAATTGCGCCGACAACGTGGCTTGCACGACCGATTCCTGCGACGAGGCGGCCGATCAATGCCAACATACGCCCAATAGCTCTTCCTGCGGCAACGGTTTGTTTTGCGATGGACAGGAGATTTGCGATCCGCTGCTGGGGTGCCTGGATGAGGCCGATCCGTGTAATCCGCCGCTGATTTGCGACGAGCCCAACGACCGCTGCCTGACGTGCACGACCAATGCGCAATGCGACGATGGAGTCTTCTGCAACGGCGCGGAGACGTGCAACACCGCTACGGGATCCTGCGTGGCGGGAATGCCGCCGACCTGTAGCGACGGAGTGGCATGTACCGTGGATGCGTGCAACACGGCCACCGACAGTTGCGAGCATGCACCCGATCACGGTACGTGCGGCGACGGGCTGTATTGCAACGGCGCGGAGGTTTGTCATCCGACGCTGGGTTGCCAGGCGGGAACGCCGGTTGCCTGCGGGGATGGCGTGAGCTGCACAGTCGATTCTTGCGATGAAGTTAATGACGTATGCGTTCAAGCACCCAATCACACAGCGTGCAGCGACGGTCTGTATTGCACGGGCGTGGAAACGTGCCACCCGACGCTGGGTTGCCAGGCGGGTTCGGCACCCAACTGCAATGACGGGGTATCCTGCACGAACGACGCATGCAACGAAGCAACGGATTCCTGTACTCACGCGCCCACGGCATCTCTTTGCGATGACGGTCAATTCTGCAACGGCGCGGAAGTTTGTGACGCTCTCAACGGGTGCCAGGCCGGCACCGCCCCCGATTGCAATGACGGGGTGGGTTGCACGGTGGACGCCTGCGACGAAGCGACCGATACATGCGCTCATACCACAAGCAACGCTTTGTGTGGCGACGGACAGTACTGCAATGGCTCTGAAACGTGTCATGCAACGTTGGGGTGCCAGGCCGGCACCTCGCCCAACTGCGACGACACAGTGGCTTGCACGCTCGACGCCTGCAACGAGGCCACGGATTCATGCGACCACACACCCAACAATGGAGCCTGTGGTGACGGCTTGCATTGCAACGGCGTCGAGACTTGTCACCCGATGCTAGGGTGCCAGGGCGGCACCGCGCCAAATTGCAATGACAATGTGGCGTGTACCACGGACGCCTGCGATGAGGCGACGGACTCCTGCATTCACACGCCCGGCAACGGCTCATGCGATGACGGAGCTTATTGCAACGGGTCCGAAGTGTGCGATCCGCTCAATGGGTGCCATGCAGGCACTGCGCCGAACTGTGACGACGGGGTCACGTGCACGGTTGATGCGTGCAATGAAGCGACGGACTCCTGCACGCATACGCCCGGCAATTCGCAATGCGGCGACGGACTGTATTGCAACGGAACGGAAACCTGTCATCCGACTCTGGGCTGCCAGGCTGGTGCGCCGGTGGTTTGCGACGACGTGGTTGCTTGCACCGCGAACAGTTGCGACGAGGCGATCGACGCGTGCGTATACGCCCCGGACAACAGTGCGTGCGGCGACGGGCTGTATTGCAACGGCACCGAATACTGTCATCCGATGCTTGGATGCCAGTCGGGCATCCTGGTGAACTGTGACGACGGCATTCCCTGTACCGCAGACGCGTGCGACGAAACGACAGATTCCTGCACGAACGTGCCCAACCATACCCAGTGCAACGACGCAGTCTTTTGCAACGGCGTTGAGGTTTGTCATCTGCTTTTGGGATGCCAGCCTGGTTCGCCTGTAAACTGCGGTGACGGGATTGACTGCACGGTGGATGCATGCGATGAAGCAACGGATTTATGCACGCACTCTCCGAGCAACTCGTCTTGTAACGACGGTCTCTACTGCAACGGTTCCGAGACGTGCCATCCGACGCTTGGGTGCCAGGGAGGAACCGGTCCCAACTGCGACGACGGTGTGAGTTGCACCGTGGATTCCTGCGACGAGGCCACCGATAGCTGCCAACACGCGCCCGACCATGCCGCCTGCAGCAATGACCTCTTCTGTGATGGCGAGGAGTCGTGCGATCCGGTGCTCGGTTGCATCGATCACGGCGATCCGTGTGCCCCGCCCACCATTTGCGACGAGCCAAACGACCGATGCGTTGATTGCCTGACCGATGCGCATTGCAATGACGGATTGTTCTGCAACGGAACAGAAACCTGCAACATCACGACGGGCTTCTGCGTCCCAGGAACGCCTCCTGCGTGCAATGACGGGTTGGCTTGTACGATGGATTCGTGCAGTCCGGCCAGCGATTCCTGCGCGCACGCTCCAGATCATTCCGAGTGCGACGATGGGCAGTATTGCAACGGCAGCGAATTCTGTGATCCGGGGCTGGGTTGTCAGCCGGGAACACCGGTGAATTGTGACGACGGGGTGGCCTGCACGTCGGACGGTTGCGACGAGATCAACAATGCCTGCACGCACACTCCCGATCCGCAGTCGTGCGACAACACTCTGTTCTGCGACGGCGTGGAAGTTTGCGATCCAGTGCATGGTTGCCAGGACGGTCCAAACCCGTGCAGTTCGTCGCTGTGCGATGAGCCGAACGACCGCTGCGTGGAGTGCCTGACCAACGCACATTGTGACGACAGCGTTTTCTGTAATGGGGCCGAAACCTGCAACACAACCACGGGCCAGTGCGTGGCGGGAACCCCGCCAACCTGCTCCGACGGCGTGCCCTGCACGGTGGATGTGTGCAACCCTGCGACCGATTCGTGCGTGAATACCGCCAGCGACGCCGCGTGCAGCGACGGGCAGTACTGCAATGGCGTCGAGGTATGCAACGCAACGCTGGGTTGCCAGGCGGGGACACCGCCCAACTGCAATGACACTGTTGGCTGTACCGTGGATTCCTGTAACGAAGCGACCGATTCATGCCGCCACAAACCAAGTGACAGCCTCTGTGCAGACTCATCCTACTGCAACGGAGTGGAAGTTTGCGATCCGGTGAATGGATGTGAAGCGGGCGCACCGCCGGTCTGCGATGACGCGGTGGCTTGCTCTGTTGATTCCTGCGACGAATCGGGCGACGTTTGCGTCTACGTTCCCAATAACGGAGCCTGTAGCGACGGGCTTTACTGCAACGGGGTGGAATCCTGCGACGCGGTCCTGGGCTGTCTGGCCGGTACGCCGCCCAACTGCAACGACGTGGTGGCGTGCACGGCCGATGCCTGTAACGAGGCGACCGACGTTTGCGATCACACACCCGGTAACGGGGCGTGCGATAACGGTCTATTCTGCGATGGTGTTGAATCGTGCGATCCGCTGCACGGCTGTGTGTCCGGCGCCGCCCCGAACTGCAACGACGGTGTGGCCTGCACGATCGATGTGTGCGACGAGGCGGGCGGCGCATGCGTGCATTCGCCCAACAATGCGGCCTGCGACGACCAGCAGTTCTGCAACGGCGTGGAAGTTTGCGATCTGGTGGACGGCTGTCTGGCGGGTTCCGCTCCGAACTGCGGCGACGGCGTCGGTTGCACCATCGACTCGTGCGATGAGTCCACCGATACTTGCGTACATGCTCCCAGCAACGGAATCTGCGATGACGGTCTGTTCTGCAATGGCCTCGAAGTTTGTGACCCAATAAACGGTTGCGGGCCCGGTACCGCGCCGAATTGCGACGATGGCGTTGAATGCACCCTGGATTCGTGCGACGAGACAGGCGACGTATGTGTTCACTCGCCGGATCACGGAGCCTGCGACGACGGCCTCTACTGCGATGGCACGGAAATTTGTGACGTGCTTCAGGGTTGCCAGGAAGCTCCGACCGGACCCTGCCCTGCTAATCTCTATTGCAACGAAACGATCGACATGTGCGTCGATTGCCTCAGCGATGTGCATTGTCTTGACGCCGAGTTCTGCAACGGCGTGGCCACCTGCGTCAGTGGTATCTGTGTGCCGGGCGCGCCGCCCAGTTGCAACGACGGCATTCCCTGTACTGTCGATTCGTGCGACCCGGCGTCCGACGCATGCATTCACGTTCCGAGCGACTTTACATGCAACGACAATGTGTTCTGCAACGGGACGGAAACTTGCAGCGCAACGCAAGGCTGCCTGCCGGGAACCCCGCCGGTCTGTGATGATGGTCTCGCCTGCACCGTCGATGTTTGCAGCCCGGCAAGCGATTCGTGTGTAAGCACACCGGACCACGGCGCGTGCAGCGACGGTCTGTATTGCAACGGCGAGGAAGTATGCAATCCGGTTACCGGTTGCGGACCGGGGGTTGCTCCGGGCTGCGACGATGGAATCGCCTGCACGATTGATGGCTGCGACGAGGCGACGGATTCCTGCTTGCACGCTCCGAACGATGCGGTCTGTAGCGACGGCCAGTATTGCAACGGCGTGGAGGTGTGCGATCCCATTAATGGGTGTCAGTCGGGCCCGCCGGTTTTGTGCGACGACGCCGTGCTCTGCACGGTGGATGCATGTAACGAAGCGACGGATTCATGCACGAATGCACCGAGCGACGCGTTGTGCGGCGATGGGCAGTTCTGCAATGGCGTCGAGGTGTGTCACCCTGCGTTGGGTTGCCAGGGCGGCACCCCGCCCAATTGCAATGACTCGATCGCCTGCACGACGGATGCGTGCAACGAGGACAAGGATCTTTGCGTGAACGCGCCGGTCAGCAGTACTTGCTCGGACGGGCTGTACTGCAACGGCGAAGAAGTATGCATCGTTGGGGTTGGTTGTCAGGGCGGAACGGCCCCGAACTGCAACGATGGCATTCCGTGCACGACCGACGCCTGCAACGAAAACACCGACTCGTGCGCGAACACCCCGCATAGTTCGCAGTGTGATGACGGAGTCTTCTGCAACGGCGCGGAAATTTGCGATGTCGTGGATGGTTGTCAGGCGGGCACACCGCCCAACTGCAACGACCTGGTTGGATGCACTGTGGATTCGTGCGATGAAACCACCGATTCATGCGTGAACACTCCGCAAAACGGCCTGTGCGACGACGGTGCTCATTGCAACGGCGTGGAGACGTGCAAACCGGGCGTGGGCTGCGCCGCGGGGTTGGCGCCCAATTGCGACGACAACATCGGATGCACGCTGGACAGTTGCGACGAAGCGAACAACAAATGCCTGCATATCGCAAACGTCGCCATATGCGACGATGGACAGGCGTGTACCGAGGATGCTTGCACCGCTTCGGGCTGCTTGAACCTGAATACGTGCGGTGCATGCTGCATGAACACCGGCGACTGTATCAACGGCGTGAACTTCGCCGAGTGCATGGGGCTTCCCGGCGACAACGTCTTCCTCGGTTTCGGCTCGGTGTGCCGGGGTGATTCCGACGGCGACGGCGCGGATGATGCCTGCGGCGTTGACGGAGTAATCCCCACCGTGTCCGAATGGGGTCTGGTGGTCCTGGCCTTGCTGTTGCTGATTGGTGCAAAGGTTTACTTTGGTACCCGCCGGCAGGCGGCGTGATCGCAAGCTGACAATTCTTGTTAAACGAATTTGCGTCCCCGTGGCCGGCCCAAAACAAGGACCGTCCCGGGGACGCAAACCATGATGAACACGCCGATCGCTCCCAACGCGCCGCACGCGCCACAGCGCCGCGCGTCCTCGATGACCCATGTTCCCCGGCCCGGAGTCGGTTCTTCCATGTGGCATCCTGATGCGTCCGTGCCCTGCCCTGCCGGAGTCGATGGGCACAGGTCATCAGCGTCCATCACTCCGTCACCATCCGTATCCAGAGAAGCTGCCGGACCTTCCGCCTCGTCATCGCACGGTTCGCCGGGCGGGCACGGATCGGACGGCGAGCCTGCGGGCGGCACCGGTTGTACAGGCGCCGAGTCAGTCTCGCCGGGGTCGGCCTCAGGAACGTCGCCGATAACGGGCGGCGTGTCTTCGTCAGGCGGATCGACCGTTGGCGGACCCGTTCCTCCCGGTCCGGGGTCGGTGGGCGGGGCGCCGCAATTGGCGATGGGTTCGCCGGTGCAGGTACCGCTTCCGCACGTATCGTTTGTCGTGCAGGCGTTTGCGTCATCGCAAGGAGACTCGTTGAAAGTCCTTTCGCAGACGCCCAGCACACAGAGATCGTCCGTGCACGAATTGGCGTCGTTGCAGTCAGCGTCGGTGACGCAGTCCGTTGGCGGGACGACACACCGATCCAGATTTTCGTCGCAGGTACTTCCGGTCTCACAAGGCGGCATGCCGGTCGTGCAACCGGTTGATCCACAGCGTTCCGCACCATTGCAATACAGGCCGTCGCTGCAAATGTTGTGGTTCGGCGTACTTACGCACGAATCGGCGGCCGGGTTGCAAACATCCACGGTGCAGGCGAGACCATCGTCACAAACCGGCGGGGTATCCGGCACGCAGCCGAGCGTCGGGCTGCACGTCTCCTGTCCATCGCAGAAGATTCCGTTGTTGCACGAGGAGTGATTGGGGGCGTGTGCGCACGCATTGGACGCCGGATCGCAGGAGTCCACCGTGCAGGGAATGCCGTCGTCGCAATTGGGCGGCGTGCCCGGTACGCAGATTCCACTGACGCAGGTGGCCACGCCGTTGCAGAACTCGGCGTCGAGACAATGCGCATCGCTGAGGCAATCGACGCACATGTCGATGATCTCATCACAGTACAAATTGGCATCACAAGGTCCGGTCAGCGCTTCCTGGCAACCCAGAAACACGTCACAGGTTTCCTGGCCATCGCAGAAAAGGCCATCATGACAGACCCCGTGATCCGGCGAAGGCACGCAGACATCGCCCGCCTCATCGCACGAATCCATCGTGCAGACGATGGCATCATCGCAATCGGGTGCGATGCCGGGAAGACAGCCCAGCAGCCCGTCGCAGGCTTCCACGCCGTCGCAGAAGAGTCCGTTGTCGCACAGCGAGTCATCCACTTGATGCACGCATGCGCGATCCGCTTCCGCGCAACTGTCCCTCGTACAGATCACATTGTCCGTGCAATCAGGTGCTGATCCCGGCTGGCAAACGCGGTTCGAACAAGACTCCTCCCCGTTGCAAAACAGTGCATCGTCGCAATCCGTCGAGGCAGCGCATACGCTTTGCTTCTCATACGCGCCCATGTCCATCAGCGCTGCGTCGGGCGGCTGGCCGCTATCAGGCGCCACCGGATCATTCATAAATCGTGCCGCGCCATCCAGGTCTGCGGATTCCGCATCAGCGGGCCAGGCGAAATTGTTTCCCGCGTCGATGCACGGCGAGCCGGCAAGCAGCCGCGCATCGTCGTCGATCGTGCCGGCGAGACCATCGGCTCCGAGCGGATCGCGGAACAGCGGATCGGCGTTCACGTTTCCCTCACCAGGCCAGCCTCCTTGAACCAGGCTGTGCGAAACAGCGACAGCACCGCGAAGCTGTGCGGTCAGATCGAAGCCGTTGTGATCCTGGTTGCGATAAAAAATGCTGTTGGCAATCGTCGCCGATCCGAAAACGCCTCCCGTCAGCGTGTCGGCCTGATTGTGCAGAAGCGTGCAATTGATCAATGTGGCCGTTGCTTGCTCCCCGCCGTACATGGCTCCGCCCGATCCACCATTGCCAACACCGGCCCGATTGCCCACGAACAGGCAATTCACGAACAGCGGCGTTGCCATGCTTGTCGCCGTACCGGCGAAGTACACAGCCCCGCCGATATTGTTCGCGGCCTGGGTGACAGTCGTCCGATTGCCCACGAAGCGGCAGTGAGAAAAATACGGCGATCCGCCTGCAATGTGCACCGCACCTCCGCGGCTGCCGGCTTGGGTGTCGCGTATCAAACTGTGTCGAATGGTGGGGGAGGCGTTGACGATGAACAGCCCGCCGCCCACGTCCTGTTGCATGAGCGTAAGTCCGCTGGCGTTTCCATTGGCAATGGTGAAGCCGTCGAGGACGGCGGTCCGGGTGACGTTTTCTGCGGTCACAATGTGAAAAACATTATCCACCGGACCGGCCACGCCGATGTCGCCATCGAGAATGGTCTCGTTTAGTGTGAGGTCACGCTGCGAAAGGGAGAAAGCGACAGGGTCTTCGTTCCCGGCGAAACCGCCAAAGATTTCGACTCCTTCCTTGAGCCGAAAAGTATCCGCGCGGCCGGGGCCGGCCCGATAGGCTCCGGCGGCGACCCAGACCTGATCTCCCGTTTGTGATAATGCCAGGGCGGTAGAAATATTGGCGAACGCATCGGCCCAGTTCGATCCGTCGCCGGCGCCTTCTGCGGCGGCGTCTACGAAGACGACGCGCTGACCAGCGGCGTTCGACCAACCCCCGCAATAGGCAATGAGTAGGAACGCAAGAAGGCGCGTGCCGCCCATGAACACCTCTCGTAGAAAAGCCCGGCACTGAGGCCGGGCTTCCCTAAGATCGGTCCGTTGTTCGGGGCAGCTGTATTCAATCGTAGCCGGCGCGGTTTCCTACCGATTACCCCTTGCCTTCATCTTCGCAGGTCAGGGCTTCTTCCGACTCAAAGATGGTCACGCCTTTGAGCGTCGCGCCGGTGGATTCATAGAATTCGACTCCCAGGAGTTCGTATCGTCCGCCATCATCCCACGGACTTAGATCATCGTTTCTGGTCTCGGTGGCAATCTCGAAGGCGATCAAGTCGGTCACGTTCAGATCGTCGGGATACCCCAGTCCGGCCGGTGAGTTCAGAGGAAGTTCCAGCACCAGGTACTGGCCTTCTGGTTCGCCGCCCAGGAGGAATTCGGCTGCGGACTTTTGCGTTGTTTCAGGTGCCGGCCTGTCCACCCGAATCCAAAGGCGATCCCCATAGGGACCGATGCCCTGGCCATCCCGAAGACGAAGCGTGTCGATGCTGAAAATGAGACACTGGCCCGGTTCCGTCGGACCTGTCCGAAAGAACATCAAACGCATGGTGAGTTCTTCGCCGTCGTAAATTTCCGGAACTTCGAACCGGTAGGCAATCGCCCCTGAGTCACCGCTTTCGGGGTTGGCCGCACCCAGGGCCGGCTCTGTGATATTCACGATTCCCGTGTCTAATTCTCCGAGAATGGAGTTTGCATAGGTAAAGAAATCGTCGATGAACACGTCTAGAAACGTGCCACCTTCGCCGGGAGGTCCTGCCGGTCCGGTTGCGCCATTTGCTCCCGCTGGGCCTGCAGGCCCGATTACGCCCGTTTCGCCCTTGGGACCCTGAGCACCGCGCGGTCCGGCAGCGCCTGGAGTTCCCGCTTCGCCCTGGACTCCCTGCGCTCCGGCGGGCCCTTCGGGTCCTTGCGGGCCTTCCGGTCCGGGGATCGGTTGACCTGCCGGTGGATCGCCGGACCCGTCGTTGCCGGTGTCATTCTGGTTGTCGCGCTGTAACAAGTAGAAGAGCAATCCGTTAAACAGAATGTCGCGCTGGTAATCTTCCAGGCCCAGGAACGGGTTGCCGCATCCGGCTCCCTGAAGCAAAAGGGTCAACGAAAGCACGGCCGCACCGGCGCGGCGTAGGATGGAATGTCTGACGATCATGATGGCTCCCTGCCGTTTGACGGCGGTAAAAGACGTGTTGTCCGTCCTCTCGACTTTCTCATTCGGAGAGATGCCACATCGTGGCACTCTGTTGCCCGGAGTCTCTTGTTTCCTACGCATCGCTCGCGCGCGCGATCGCAATAATGGAGGATGCTCTACTGGACGACCAAGCCTCCATGCCGTTGGGGCGATGTGCTCGCCAGCATGCACCTCATCTTATCTGGCTTATTATAGGGAAGGGTGCGGGGTGAAATGCAAGTTGCCGTTTATCGGTCTCATCCAATTGGCGGTGACATGCTGAAGGAGAATGAAGGGATTTTCCGTCTGAGTGAAGGAGAGCTATCTGAAGAACCCTGCGAAGTTATCGTCCCATCAAGAATGGAAAATGGGGATAAAGATTCTCATTTCTCCTTGACGATGCTTTCCCGGACGGATAATTAAATAGAATGTCCTTCCTGCTTTGACTCCTTTGGGTTGCACCGGCAGCAGGATGTTCGATCCCAGACTTGGGGTTAGGAGCATAACATGATGAAAAAAACGGTGCGCGTTTTGATCGTGACGGTCCTGTTTTGGCCGGCCATCTCGCTCAACGCGCAATTGGTTGGCGTCGAGTTTAATACCGGTAGCTTCTATTCCATCTCAACCTCCGACGGCTCCATCCAGCTCATCGACGACACGGATATTAACGGAATTGGTGCGCTGGAATTCAATCCTCAAGATGGATTCCTCTACGGATTCACCACCGGAAGCCCCGCGACGGCGACCCTTTACCGCTTCACCATCTCGCCTTCGCTCGATGACGTCACGGCTGAACCAATTGGCCTTCTGGGCTTCAATACGTTTGAAGGGGGTATCGCTTTTTCGCCTTCAGGAACTGCCTACGCGGTCAACGGCGGCGCCACGGTTCCGGCTCTTTTGTCCTTGGACCTTTCCACGGGCGATGCGTCATTGATTGGAATGTTTGCCGATCTGCACGATATCGCCGGGCTGGGGTGGAGAAGCGATGGCCTGCTCGTCGGCCTGGATAGTGCGGACAATGCACTGCTGACCATCGATCCCGCCACCGTGGCGGTGACGACGATCGAACAGGTCATCGCTCCGGTGGGTACCATCGGCGGCATGGCGCTGGGCGAATCAGGTGGCTATTTCGTGACCGCTGGTCCGGGGGCACTCATTCCTGGTTCCAATTCACTCTATTCCTTTGATCCGTTTACCGGCGACCAGATTCTCATCGCCAGCTTCGAGAATCAGATTTTGGCGAACGGGTTTTCCGGACTTTCGTTCGTGCCCGAACCTGCAACGCTCGCTTTGCTCTCACTGGGTGGAATCGCACTTCTTCGACGCCGCCCATGTTCAAAGAACCATTCGAAGTAGTTGACATAATCCGCAAACAGCCGACCATCGGAAACAACAAAAAAAGCCCGCGACCGGCAGGCCACGGGCTTTTTTCGTAGTCTTTCTTACGGATTACAGCCCCAGCATGAACGACAACTCTGCGATGGTCAACTCTCCACTGACGGTCGAATCATCAATGGTCAGACAAACGCTGAACTGGCCTGATCTGATCAGATCGATCGTGGTTTGCTCGAGCTCGAACGACGCCGGCGAGATCGTATTGATGGTCGAGTCGGCATTGAGGGTTACCGTAAAAGGACCGTACTCATCGACCGGAGCGTCACACACCGTGGTCGAATCTTCGAAGGCGGCGATGCCTGCGGTGACGGTGAACGAACCGCCGGCCTGGAAGGTGGTCAGACCCTTACCAGTGCTGCTGCCCGCAGGGGTGAAATGAACATCATTGGGGTCCAGGACGATTGCGCCGCTGCCAATGCTGATGTTGGAGTCGGGCAAGCTTCCAGTACCGCTTTTCTGGGCGGTCTCACCAGCCGTGACTACGAAGGATCCCAACCCCGCCCCCAATTGGAACTGTGCGGGAAAGCGCACCGCATTACGGCAGCCGCTGAAATAAAACAGGGGAAGGGCTACCAAAGCCGTCAAAACGTACCTCTTGCATCGATTCATCTGAATACTCCACTCGCATAGGAACTCACCGCTGGAGTGACCGCGCGCCCCAGATCCTCGGCCAGTTCGCAATGATTTTACCGCATTGGTCGCGCCCTACCAATTCGCTCTGAGGGGAAGGAAGAAAACGCAAAAAAGCGGGACCGGCAAAACCCGAAGTGGGTTGGCCGGTCCCGGAGGTTATTCCCGATGACTCATCATTCGTTACGGGCAGGGGCTTGGACCCGAATTCGGGTACGGCTCGCCGCGGAATGCGCCTACGGCTGCAGAAATCTGTGAAAAATCAACGTCGCCGAGAAGGTCGGGCATGTTGCCGGCCAAAAGTGCCTGGGCTTTGATCGGAGCGCCCGATACGCTGCGGAACTTATCCACCAGTCCCGAAATGTCGCCGATGTCAGGCTGCGTCGTGTCCGAGGGTGGATTGAACGGCGTGACAAGGTCCGCCCACCGAGTCGTCGCTACTTCTAACAGTGCTGAGACGTCGGTGCAATTCGCCTCGTTGCCCATGCAAGTGACGGCCACGTTCTGGAGCGAATAGACCGAGCTGGGAACGATTTCGGGGCCGGTGATATGGAGCAATCCCACACTATTCCAATCCTGATAAAAGGGCGAGCATTGCAACGTCGCCGCGTAGAACGTAGTCGGGTTGGAAGTCGATTCTGTGTACTGCGTGGGCGGACCCACCCACCGAGCCGTGCCCTCGTACGCAGAGAAGTCCGCAGCCGCCCCGCCGGTGTCAGGCGGGACTACATGGTGCAGGCTGGTGAGCCATACTCGAAGGGCCGTGGGCTGACCGGCTGCCGTGGCAGCGGGGGGAATCACGGTGGAGATGAAGCGGCTCTTTTGCATGCCGGTTGGGTCTGCCTGAGGATTCGGCGCCGGATTCGCGAGGAAGGGACCCGGCGTGATTCCGGAAATGGATGTCGGAGTGCCCGGTTCATATAGTCCCACCGTCACCGTCACGTCCGCAGGCGGGGCATCGGCATCAAACCTGAAGTTGAACATCATGCCCCATCGAAGGGGATTATCGGGAACCGTCGGAGGAGGATTCCCCGGCTGCAACGGGTTGTAGGTCGTGGACCAGGTAATACCCGAGCTGTCCACTACCGTGGTCCAAGGCGAATTCGTATAGGGTTCATTGTGGTGCTCAACCGCGTGGAAACCGATGTTGGTAGCCGTCACGCCAGGCGGCAGCGGGACGAAGAAAGAACGACCCTTGCGGTGCATGTCCAGGTTGAACAGGGCATATTCATAATGCCACTGCCCGCCGCCCAGGTCCGTTGGCTTGGACGCCAGAATGCAGCGACCGTCCGGAGACGAGAAACGAACGACTGGAACCTGTTGCGCCAAAGTCGTCTGAGTCGCGCCGGTCCAGGCATTGATGGCCGGGCCTGTGTTGGGCAAGGTTCCCGAACCGCTCATACCGAAGGTCCACGTGCCGCCCGCAGCCCCGGAAACCGTGATGGGTTTCCACGCAACGCTGTTGACGGGGTTGACGTCATCGATGGTGGTGTATTGCCCTTCGGCGAAGTATGTCGCGCCGGGGTTCTGTGCCGCGACCAAATCGGCATCACGAACCTGGCACCGATGCGTAATGGCGGTATGACTGCCTCCCCCCGCCAGATGCGATCCGGCGAAGGTATAGCCGCCGGTCCAACCATTGATTTCATATCGCGGGCCAAGGCCGCTTTGACCAGCATTCAAACCGGACGAATAGGTGTCGGTGCAGTTTTGACCCAGCCAATCGCCGGTGCCGTGTCCGGGTTCGTACGTACATGCAGGGCCGCCACATTGGGTATCCCCCAAAGCGAAGAAACCGTGCTTGACGTGCGACATGCCGATCTGCTCGAAGCGATCGTTCTTCAACCGAAAAACGTTCCAGATGATCATCGGGTGGCGGTTATCCGGATTTGCCATCCAAATCAGATCGCGAGCGCCGATATTCCACGAAGTCGTCGCCAGGGCGAGCCCGACAATGTCGCCAAGACGACCATACTGCTGCAAGCCGTACAACTGGCAGAACGTCATGTCCGGCCCCGGCGCCGCAACCCCCCCATCGGGGGTGACCGTGTCGATTACGGTGTTCGGAACATCGTGGACGATTTCTTCTTTTCCGCCACCCGCGCGAATATCTCCTACGATGCCGTTGAGCCTGGCCATTCCAAGAGACACACCGGCCAGTTCAGGCTTTCCCAGCTTTTCGGCAAGAGCAGTTGAAATCGTTATTGATTGAGAAGCGGCAATCGTCCCTCCGACGCCACCAACCCGGTATCCGCGCAATTCCAGGACGGGCTTGTTCGTAAAACCAACTTGAGAACGAACCGAAGCCGCTCCATCTGCACCCACTTCGTTCATCCAAACCAAGTCGGACACTTCGACCTGGGCATTTCCGAAAATGAACCGAATGCCAGGAACGATTCGGAGTTGTGGATTGTCAAACTCCTTCCATCCATCCTTTTCCAGCAACGCAACCGGCAATGCGTCGCTGATCAGAAAATCAACTTCGCCCAACAGTACCTGCGGCGAAGCGTCGGTGGTTTCAAGTCTCAGGCCGCTTTCCTGCCAGCGTTCCGGAAACAAACGCAACGTCAACGTTGCGTCCTGCACCACCGACCGATGCTGTCCAAACGTCGGAGAGATGGCGGAAACAAACAGCGCGCAAGACAATAGTGCGCGAAAAGCAAATCCGTTGCCCTTCATTGATGGAACCTCCCAAAACTTTGACCGGGACTGCGAAACGCAAAAAAGGACGTTGTGGAATGACATCATTCCCCTCCCCCGCACGCCATCGAAGGTCTCGAATCCGATGGTCGATTCGAACGCCCGACGACGTCGCCTTACTTGATAACAATCGTGGAGTGTACCACCTTGGGTTGGCAGGCGTCAACTCTTTTCTGGGACTGTCTTTTTGTACCAACGGTTCCGAAAAAAGACACAATTCTACACGCGGATGTCAAACTTTGGGGTTTTCTGGAGGTGCGGCACTTTACTAACCCGCAAGGCTTGCCCTATGATGGCACGAGGGCTTGCGCCGATGCTTTCCGTGAAGGCACTGCACCATCGTTTTCACGGTCAAAGTCCATGTTTCTCGTCGGGGCAGGGTCCATGGCGACCCTCTGGGGTGGGTGGTCGTCGGGGTTCTTTGTAACTTGTGTTGAGAGCGTCGGAGTCCGTACGCCAATCGCGGAAGGGGGCAGGTTGCCGGTGCCACATCGTAGTGGTCTTGATTGCGGACGCTTTCGGTTCGCTTTTGAGCTATGCCACCGCCCAGTTTCGGCTCATTCCAGGCGGCTGCCCCGGCCTGGTCGGCAGATCGTCCGTTCTTTATGGGGTCTGATGAGCAAAGCGGTTACAGCGAAAGCGGTTAGTGCCGTGTTGGCCTTGGCCGCCATTGCGCAGGGGGCAGCCGTTAGTCCTGTTCAAAGTCCGTCGCTGGTTCGGTCATCGCGGAGCATCCTCCAGGATCCAGTCGCTCAGCTCGAAAATGAAACTCCGAAATTATCGCCAAATGGTCCGATAACGCCGATTCCCTCTGATGGAATTGGCGCCGTTGCCGTCGATCCTCCCGGAACCCAAGTATACCGTAACGTAGTGGCTGGCAGCCTTATCATCTACAAGCCCGGCGCGGGACAACGCATGGCCGAGGACATCACGTTGGCGAGCGGCGCTTGTTCGGTCTCGTATTACACGCTTCGAGTGGCCGGGCTCAACCAGGGCGGCGGTGCGACCTTCGACGTTCAGACCGCACTTTGGAATGGTGATCCGTGTCTGCCCGGCTCATCGGTCATCGCGGGGACCCAATTGTCCTTCACTGGCATTTTGAACAACCAAACGATTTTCGACCTTGAAGCCACATTAGACCCCATCGTGCCAGTTCCTGGCACCGTTTGGCTGGCCGCGACATTCTCCACGAACGATTCCGGCTGGGTACGGGCTGGTCAGGCTGAAGTAGGCTCAACCGCCAACGTCTGGTCTGAAGATCATGTAAAACTTACGCCCGAGGATTTGGCCACCGTGTGCGGCTTGTTCAACTTCAATGCGAGCGGGACGCCCTGGGCCGGATTCTGGGCACAGATAAACTGCGACCTGCCGGGAACTCCCACCGGTGCCTGCTGCAACGGTATAACCTGCACGCAGACGACTCAGGCAGATTGCGCCACCGGCGTCTGGCAAGGCGCGTTTACGTCGTGTGTACCCAATGTGTGTTTGTCTGGAGCCTGCTGCACCGGCGGTACGTTTGCGACTTGCACCGACACCACGCAGGATCAATGTGCAGGCGGACTGTTCCATCCCGGCGGGCTTTGCTCGCTGAGTGCCTGCGGTCCGAACTTCAAAGTTTACGAAAACAGCTTCAACACCAACATTTTTGACATCATCGATCCGGGCACCAAGTGGGGCGACGATCTGTATCTGGGCCCGGGTGCGCCTTGCAGTTTGTCGAGTTACGAATTGCTTTTTGCCGGCGATGGCGCCCAGGGACCTGCGACATTCAACGTACACACCGAGCTTTGGACCAACAATGATCGCGGCACGCCCATTGCCGAGGGTGATGACGTTCCAGGCATCTTGATTCCCGGCACGGGGAAGGATTTTTCGGGTATTCCCGCCAATTCGTTTACCCAGCGGTTGTTGGCCGGTCCGTTCCCCGGCATAGCTTTGCCCAAGAAAGTCTGGATCGTGATGAGCACTGACGTGAACAATGCCGGGCCCATTACGTCCGGAAACGCGTCAGTCGGATTCAGCTTGGACGGATTCGCGATCTTCAATGCACCTGGCGCGCTAAACGTCTGGACGCCGGGCTTTTGGTATGACGGTTTTACCCCGGCACTATGTCCGGGTCCGACCTGCCGTCCAGCGGGCAGCTTTCGGGCCATGGTCTGGTGTGAGGGCAATCCGCCAACCGGTGCCTGTTGCAACGACACAGCGGGGACTTGTTTGGACGGCGTCCGTGAAATCGACTGCAACGGTCGTTGGCGAGAGGGGCTGGATTGCAGTCCCGAGACCTTCGAGCCCGTTTGCGGCGCGAGTGCATGTTGCGCTCCCGTGTTCTTTCCGCCCGACCCTCCAAGCGTGCAATGCCAGAACGCGACCGCTGACGTATGCCTGGCATTCGAAGGCGCTTTCAAACCGGGCAAATTCTGCCATGAAGTGCCCACATGTCCGATGTACCAGTGCCTTAATAAAACCGGCAACTGTTTCGCCGCTCATGCCGGCGTGGGGTGCGAAGACGCCTATTGCTGTGACATCGTCTGTGACGACATGACGGGTGATCCATTTTGCTGCACGACGGCATGGGACAATACCTGTGCGCAGGCCGCATTGACCCGCTGCGAGCAACCCCTTCAGAACGATAATTGCGCCGAAGCCAAGGCCATTTCCACGAACGGAAGTTTCCCCTTCAAAAATACCAATGCCACGACGGACGGTCCGGTCCACCTTGCTTGCGCGACACTGGGCGGCGACGAGCAAATCACCAGGGACGTCTGGTTCTGCTGGACGGCCACCTGCTCAGGCCAGGTCCTGCCCCGCACTTGCGGTTCAACCCTGATCGACTCCAAAATCGCCGTTTACGAAGGATGCACGTGCCCGCCGACGGATGCGCGCCTCCTGGATTGCGACGACGACCGGTGCTCCATCCAATCCATGGGCGCCTTCAACGCTGTGGCAGGTCAGCAATATCTGATTCGATTGGGCAGCTATCCCGGCGTGCCGGGCGGCGAAGGCTCGCTCACCATCTCTTGCGGCCCACCGAACCACCCATCGTGCCCGGCAGCGGGCGACTGCTGTACGGGACATGCCCGTCCCGGAGCATGCTCGGATGAATCGTGCTGCGAGACGGTGTGCTTGTGCGATCCTTTCTGCTGCTTAACCGAATGGGATGCGCTCTGTGCCGGACACGGCTTCGATGGCAACGGTTGCGGCGCCGCCGAGCTTTGCACCAACGTATGCACGCCGCCGTGTCCTTCCGGTGCGGTGAACTGGGTCAATCCGCCAAGCGGCGCGGTGGACGCGCGAATTCCGTACCCGCCCAACAATGCGGCGGCCCTTCTGGGCATCAAGACGATTACCGTCCAGGCGCCGACCGGTTCCGATCGCGTCGAGTGCTGGGATCTTTGTGAAACGGACGTCGTGGCAGGTTCGCCCAACGCCGTGCAAAGTGTGGTCGATGAGGGGCGAGGTCAATTCACCATTACCCTGGTCAGGCCCATCACCGCAGGGGCGGTCACGACGTTAACCCACACCGGCAGCGGGGCCATGGGGTCATTTATCTCGCATCCCAGCAACGTGGATTCCAATTCGGCAGCCACACCGGCGGACATCCTCGAATTGATCGACCATCTCAACGGAGTTCGTGTGCCGCCGCTGAACCTGTGGCAGTGCGACATTGACCGCAGCAACGTGTGCGCTCCGGCGGATATTCTGAGCGAGATCGACCTGCTTAACGGCACCAATGGGTTCCGTGTGTGGAACGGCACCTCCAAACCCGCCACCGCCGGTCTGTGCCCGTAGCAGATCCGCTGGCCCTTCTTTCGAACTTCGAATTTCGCATTCTGAATTTTATCCAAGGCTGTCGAACGAGCCGGCCGAGGGGCACCATTTAGCCAGGGTACATTCCGGACACTTCGGCTTGCGGGCGCTGCAGATTCGCCGCCCATGCCAGATCAGCGAGTGGCCAAAAAAAGTCCACTGGTCGCGCGGTACAATCTGCATCAAGTCCTGCTCGATACGCACCGCGTCTTTCGGGTTCCGCGCCGTCCAGGTCAGGCCCAGCCGCGTCGCCAGTCTTCCGATGTGCGTATCGACAACAACGCCTTCGTTCTTGCCAAAGGCCGTTCCCAGCACGACGTTGGCCGTCTTCCGCGCCACCCCCGGCAGCGTGATCAACGACTCCAGATCGTCGGGGACCTTGCCGCCAAATCGCTCGACGATTCCCTGTGACGCGCCGATCACGCTCCTGGTTTTTTGCCGAAAAAAGCCGGTCTGGTGAATGATTTTCTCGACGTCCGCGGCCTTGGCGGCGGCCAATGCTCGTGGCGTTGGATATTTCGTAAAGAGGATCGGCGCCACTTTGTTGACTGTGACGTCCGTGGACTGAGCCGAAAGGATGGTTGCTATCAAAAGTTGAAACGCGTCGATGTGTTCGAGCGCGCACGTGGCGTCGGGATACAGCTTGTGCAAGCCGGTCAGAATCTTCTTCGTACGTTTCTTCTTCTCCGCGACCGGCTCACCCGCCGGCGGTGCAGCCATCTTCGCAAGCTTCCCTTTGGCCATCACGCCATTGTGGCTCTGCGCGCGCGGCCTGTCGAGTTGATTCGTTTTTCGTTCAGTCAAGCTGCTTGGTTATTGGCCGGGAGAAGACAATCTTAGCCATCACCAACAAGGAGAGAACGATCGCGATAAGTCCCCACTCGGAAACCGTTGGGATGACGTCGCAATTCACCCCGGCGCATTCCTCGCCAAGATGAAATCCATCCGGGCATTCATCGGCAAGCACGCCGTTCACGCATTCGAAGGGACCCCTGCAACAAGCCCCGCAAAGTTGATTATTCGAGTGTGTGCATTGTCCCAATCCGTCGCACCGATCATTGGTACAGAGGTCGCCGTCGTCCTCACATGAAGTGCCCGCGACGTTAAAACCGTTCGTCGGACAATCCGCCGAACTACCGCTGCAGTGCTCTTCCAGGTCGCATACATTAGCCGCCGTCCGACATACCGAGGTCGGCGGTTTCAAGTTTGGTCCGCATTCCTGGTTGTCATCACACGCATCAGGGAGGTCGCAAGGACCTTGAGGCGTCTGGTTTCCGCAAGGCGTTCCGATGGCGACAGGCGGATGCTGGCAAATTCCACCTACGCAAATGTCTTCTGTACACTCCAGTCCGTCGTCAGGGCATGGGTTGCCCGCATCGCATGCCGGATTGCAAATATTCGAACACAAGCTGGCGGCGCCACATCCCGGCACAAAGCCGTCCCCGGCGCAATTCGCATCCCATTCCGTATCGCAACAGAATGGGTCGCACTGGCAGACGGCTTCGCAGCAGGCGGCGTCAGAGCATCCAGGAGTGGCGTGTCCCGTGCAGCAATCTCCCAAGGTCGGGCCTCCGCAAACAGCACTACAATTGCATAGCTTGCCAGCACCGCAGCCCGAGTTTCCAAGTCCGTTCGCGGCGCAAACCGCGTCCCATTCCGTTTCGCAGCAGAAGGGGTCGCATGCACACACCAATTCACAGCACGTTTCATCGCCGCAACCACCGGAATCCGTGGCGCTTCCTGTACAACAACTTGTGTTGCTAGAGCCAGCCCCGCATGCCGGGTTATCGGGTGGCCCACACGAAATTACCAAGCCGATCACTCCACCTGGGGTTCCAGGAAAGGAGCCCACGCGAATGAGGAACTGTTGATTGATGGTTGCGGGGAAGACCAGCATGGACTGAAGACCCGTCGAACCGCAAAGGTCGTCATTGCAACCCAATGGATCATTTGCAGCGGTCGGGCAGATCGTTCCGCTATACACGGCGACCTTGGAATCTACCGCAGTGGTATTGCAAGTGCGAACGACAACATCTCCCGAGCAAGTCGAGGTCCAGCTATGCCAGACATCGTGATCGATGCCCGACTGACCAGTTGACAGGCACGCGGCATGATTCGGTCCGGCCGAGGTGGCCGCTGACGTATCGACGGAAAAAACACCCGTGCCGGTGATCGGCGTCGCATCCGCACATTGATCGTTGGACGGCGCTGGCGCCAAGCAACTCTGGCCCCCCGTCGCAAGCGGAACGCTTACGCAAAACGCCAAATCCGCAACGATCGTGTCGGTGGGCGTATATGGATCTTGAGGCGTGTCATCCTGAATCGCCCGGCCGTCCCCACTAAGTCCCAGCTCCCAAAACCATGTGCAGTTTGTCAGTTGGTTGCTGATTTCAATCCAAAAGCAGTCTCCACTCGTCACGGGAAGATCGGGGTGGGTCGCGTGAAACTCATATTCTGGAGCAACACCATTGATGAGCAGTCCGGTGGAGAATGGCGCTTCGAGCGTAAGTGTGCTTGCTTGTTGTGAGAACGATGCGATCTCCGCTCCCGGCAAGCCTCCGGCATCATCAAAATAACGAATGCGGAAAGTGTCGGTCGAAGTGGCCTCGCAGTTTTGATTGGTGTTGTTCAGGTACGCACCCCACCAACAAACGCTGTTGACGTTGCCGCTCTGGGTCGGGGTAAAACCGTCCGCAGCGACAAATCCCGTTCGGTTGCTATTGAGCGCGTCCGACTGGTCTTGTGATTGACAGTGCGAGATCGGCTCATCGCAAGGAGGGCCCAGGTCGCAATTGAGCAGAAAAGTTCCGGTGCCACCAGGCTCGCCTGGAAACGTTCCGAGTCGAATCAGATATTGCTGGCCAGGAACGGGGTTGAAACTCAGACGAGTCTGCGTTTCACATTCATCGTCGCGGCAGTTGAGAAGATTGGCATCGTCGGTCGGGCAGCCGCATCCGCTGTACACCGCGATCTTGGTGTCAACGTTGGTGCGGCCACATGTTGAGACGGAATACGATCCATTACAAGCTTGAGCCGGAGCGGTCCAACAATACCAAACATCGTGGTCGATCTGCGACTGGCCGAAAACAGTACAGGCGGCATGAGATGGGCCATCGAGTGTGGCCGATGTATTATTGAAGTTGAATACTCCCGTTCCGGAAATCGTCTCTGCCGTTTGGCACGAATCGCCACCACCGTTGGCTGCCTGGTTTTGCTTGGGTTGTTCGTATTGTCCAAGTCGTGGTGATTCCGAAACCGGCAAGAGTGACAAGGGAGGTCGCGCGTAGGAATCACGACAAAGTAAGGTGTGTCCAGAAACCAGCCCAATCAACAAAAGAGGCGCGCGGCTCATGTTACCCCTCCCCAAACCCAAGTCTAAAAAAACTGGGATTGCCGTGGGTCAGTGTAGCAAAATCTCAATTCAGTTTCAATGATTCACCCCAGTCGTCGTATTCCGGTTGAAAGTGTGCTCGAAATACAGAATAAACTTCGTGCTCTTCGCGTCCTTCGTGGTTGGACAAATCAAGCGGCGTTATACTTTTCGTGGAGTTTGAACGCATCGTGGATGGCGCGCAACGCTTTCTGTCCGTCCTCGCGGCGGACGATGCAACTGATCACGATCTCGCTGGTCGAAATATTTTCGATATTGATGGCGGCGCTGGAGAGCGCCTCAAACATCGTGGCCGCGATGCCGGTGTGCGTGCGCATCCCGACTCCCACGGCACTCACCTTGGACACGCCTTCATCGACGTTGACGCTGGCGATGCCCAGCTTGGCGGCGATCTTGTCGCAAACATTTTTCACTTCGCGGGCGTCGGAGGAGTTCGTTGAAAAGCTCAGATTGGCCACCGATCCGCCGTCGTAGACGCTCTGCACGATGTCATCGACCATGATGTGGTTGGCCGCGACCTCGGCGAAAATCCGGGCCGCGACTCCCGGTGTGTTCGGCACGCCTTGCAGCGTAATAACCGCCAAATCCTCGCGCAGAGTCACCCCCTGCACGGCGATCGCTTCCATGTTGGTCGTTTCGTTCATGATCATGGTTCCTTTGACGTCGGTGAGCGAGCTCCGCACGTGGATGGGTACTTGAAACTTCTTTCCGAATTCGATGGCCCGCGAGTGCATCACGCCCGCACCGGCCGCTGCCATTTCCAGCATCACGTCGTAACTGATCTCGTCGATCTTGCGGGCCTGCGGGACGATCCGCGGGTCGGCGGTATAGACCCCGTCCACGTCAGTATAAATCTCGCAGACCTGTGCCCCCAAAATCGAGGCCAGCGCCGCGGCCGTGGTGTCCGAGGCCCCGCGACCCAATGTGGTGATTTCCCCCACCGCGTCGATGCCCTGGAAGCCCGCAACGATGACGATCTTCCCGGCCTCGAGTTCCTTGTCGATTCGTTCCCGCGAGATTCGCTGAATGCGGGCTCGAGTGTGCGCGCTATCGGTGAGCAGACCCAGTTGTCCCGCGGTAAGGCTGATCGCCTCATGCCCCGCCGCGTCGATGGCCATGGCCATCAGTGCGATCGACACTTGCTCTCCGGTGGTGAGCAGCATGTCCATTTCGCGTTTGGGCGGATCGGAGCAAACCTCGCGTGCCAGCGCGATCAGCTTATCGGTCGAGTGCCCCATGGCCGACACCACCAATACAACCCGGTGCCCGCTGAGCTTCGCCCGAATCGCCCGCCGCGCCGCCCGATGAATCCGCTCCGCATCGGCCACGCTCGTCCCGCCAAATTTTTGCACGATCAGCGACATTGGCGGGATCGTACTCGATGCAAATCATTTGGTTCAATGGCGATTCCGCGCGGCACGTCATTTTTGCTGTATCCGCGGACCTCCCTATAATCCCTTGGTGACCACTCTATGGAGAACGACCTGGTGATGCGGTATGAACAAGTTTGTCTGGATGGGTTCGGATATGTCGTCCCGGAAACCGTCCTTACCTCCGACGAAATCGAGCGGCAGCTTGCCCCCATATATGAGCGGTTCGGGCTCCATCCGGGCCGGCTCGAAATGATGACCGGCATCCGCGAGCGGCGGATCTGGGACGAAGGCACGCTCCCCAGCGACGCCGGCACGCGCGCCGGCCGCCGGGCACTCGCGGACGCGGGCGTCGCCCCTGACCAAATCGAGTGCTTGCTGAATACGTCGGTTTCTCGCGACTGCCTCGAGCCCGCGACCGCATCCGTCGTCCACCATAACCTCGGCCTGCCGCGAAAATCACTGATGTTTGATATCTCCAATGCCTGCCTGGGCTTCCTTAACGGTCTGACTTCCCTAGCCAACATGATCGAACTGGGCCAGGTCAAGCGCGGACTGGTCGTGGCCGGCGAGAGCAGCCGTCACCTAGTCCGTTCCACGATCGATCAATTGCTCAAGGCTGGCAGCCGCCTCACTCGCCAGGACCTCAAGGCCGGTTTTGCCTCCTTGACGATCGGCTCTGGTGCAGCTGCCATGGTTCTTGCCCATGAGTCCGTTTCTCAGACGGATCATCGGCTGCTCGGCGGGGTCGTAGGCTGCGCTACCGAGCACAATCACTTGTGCCGCGGCAGCGAGGATACGGGATTTGGCGAAGGCGCGTCGATGACCATGCGCACCGACGCCGAGACGCTTCTCGAAGGCGGCTGTGAACTCGCCGCCCATACCTGGCGTGACTTCCAATCATCGCTCAACTGGACCAATGCCGACATCGACCGCGTATTTACTCATCAGGTCGGCGCCATCCACCGCGACCGCATGTTTCAGGCCATCGGCATGGATGCCGCCAGGGACTTCTCGACGTTTGAATCCCTCGGCAACGTCGGCTCGGTTTCCCTTCCGCTCACCATGGCCATGGGGCTGGAGCAATACCCGCCCAAACCCGAGGACAACATCGCCATGCTCGGCATCGGCAGCGGCCTCTCTTGCGTCATGCTTGGAGTGCGCTGGTGACGGCCCCGCGCGATCCACGACAAGAACGAATCACCAACCTATGTCCGTTTGAATCGCATTTTCTTGATGTAGGTGGAGTGCAATTACACTATGTCGATGAGGGCGAAGGGTCGCCAATCGTTTTTGTACATGGCAATCCCACGTGGTCGTTTTACTTTCGCGATTTGATCAAAGGCCTCCGCGACCGCCACCGAGTGATCGCCTTAGACCACATAGGCTGTGGCCTCTCCGACAAGCCGCAGAACTATCCCTACATGCTGGCCACCCACATCGGAAACTTCTCACGACTGATGGACCATTTACACCTCGATCATGTCACGCTGGGAGTTCACGATTGGGGCGGGCCAATTGGACTAAGCTGGGCCACACGAAACCCGCACCGCATCGACCGTCTGATCGTCTTTAACACCGCCGCGTTCCTGGGCGGGAAAATGCCCTTGCGAATTCGCGTATGCGGCTGGCCACTGCTCGGCGATTTTCTCGTTCGCGGACTCAACGGATTCTGCCGCGCCGCAATTCGCATGGCTTGCAAACACCAATCACGAATGACTCCGGAAGTCGCGTCTGGTTATCTTCTGCCCTACGACTCCTGGGCTAGTCGTGTCGCCGTCCTCCGTTTCGTCCAGGACATTCCCTTTTCTCCGCACGTGCCAAGCTATGCGGTGTTTCAAGAGCTTGAGTCGAGACTTGCCCTCCTGCGCGACAAGCCCATAACCGTCTTTTGGGGTATGAAAGACTTTTGCTTTACTTCGGCCTTCTTGGCGCAGTGGATGCACTATTTCCCCAAGGCCGGAGTCCACCGTTTCGAAGACGCCGGTCACTACGTGGTGGAAGACGCCCACGAACGGATTCTCACGATTCTGCGCGACGAGCTGGAAAAAGCGCCAGAAATGCGAGGAACGGTATCAGCGGCGCTCGAAACCGTGGGTCGATCTGCGGCGCGGTAGTTAGTGCCAAAGCAATGGCACAAGCGACCGGAAAACACATTGCCGGCCATCGCCTCCGAGCCCGAACAACGCCAACGCCCGCCGCCACGACCAGCAGCGTGTACGCAACTCCCAGTGCAGCAGCCTTGATCCGATTGACTGGCGCGCCTCCGGCAGGCTTGATCGCCAGATTCAATGGAAACATGAGGTTTTCTGCAACCCGAACCAGGCCGCAGACAATCGTGCTCATTGGCGATTCCAACAGCATTCGACCCCCGATCCAGGACAACACACGCGATACTTCGAAGGAATCGTGCGACGTTTTGTTTCCTTGTGCAAGGTTTGACCAGGTAAGTTCGTCAAGCCTGCAAGGGTCCCCACCAGAAGATCCACTGAGGTGGTCCACGCAGAGAGCGTTCATGATACCGACCAGTTCGGCATCGATCCCCTCCCATAGCGCGTGCGGATCATTACGCCGTGCCGGGTCGAGCGAAGTTTCGATGTATCGATCCTCCGTCCGTCCTTGCCGCCACAATTCGACCTCCGTTGCTTTGAAATAAGCAAGCACAATTCCGCTTTGGTGCGATAGTGCGAGATGGCCGGCTACTACTTTGTTCCGCGTCATCCAACTCCCAATCGGAAGCGCGCAGAAAATCAGGAACAGGATCAACGCCCATCGGGGATTTGGTGATGCGGCGATGGGGTGATGTGGCGATGGGGAATGCCCCGTTGAACGGCTGATGAGTAGCCCGGCACCGACGGCAACCGAGATCAACAATGCGCCGGGCCATGTGAGCACCAGAAAACCGCACAGGAGTCCAGAAATGGTGTAGTGCCGAATCATGGCACTCTCGCGGGCTCGCTCCCACGTCCACCACATCAGGAGTAGCACCAAGGTGAAGAAAGTCGTGGACAGCAGCCAGGAAGCGTAAAAGACGTGATACGGCTCCAGCAGAAAAATCAGCGCCGCTATGCCCGCCCGACCAGGCGATAAGTACCGCGAAGCAATCTTAAGAAAAATCAAAGCACTCCCGATGGCCGCCAGATGTTGAAGGAGGATCAAGCCGGCAGGAGAGTCTCCAACGAGCAACATTCCCGCCGCGAGGAACATCGGATACCCCGGCGTGCGCCATGTGTCGGGCGTCAGGGGCATCGCTTCGGCCTGACTGAACGCGTCATACCGCACGATGTTCCGAGCGAGGGCGTAATACTCGCCGCAATCCAGGGACCGAAAAGCGTGAGCGCTGATGCCTCCGCCGCGAAAATGCGTCCATGAGATGAGGGAGGAATGCACAAGAACGGCGGAAGCCAGCACAACCCAGAAAGCCGATCGGGAACGCATTGGGGGAGTCTACGCGCTTATTATGGATTGGTCAGCAGGGCAATCCGTTCCGCATTCAGGGCATTGCGGCGACTCCAGACCCCGAAGGTTGTACCCGCAGCCCATGCACACCTTATATCCGCGGGCGCTCATTTCCTTGCGCAATTCCATACGTATGTTTTTAGATAACAGCCAAAACACGGCTAACCCAAGAATTCCGCCTTTCAATGCGGCGAAGGAAACTCGAGTTGCAAAGTTGTCAAAAGCTCCTGGTAACCATGGGCGAATGTAAGCTCCAATCAGACGAAACACCATTTCCAGCAAGAGGCACAATGCCAGCGCCGATAGGGATAGTTTCCACCGCCTCCAAGTGAAAAGTCTTTTCCACGAAGTGTTGAGGAGGTCGTTCCGTTCTTTAGCTGTATCACTAAAAGCCAGTTCAGGAAAAAAATAGCTGTGGCCCAAAAAATCAAGCTGCGAAATCGACTTTCGAATCCGGTGGAGCATGGTTCTCGATATTGGGTTGAAAGAATCCGGAAGTTCACATTCTAGCCGGGCACCGTGTTGAAGAAACCGCACGTATTATGACTTCTTCTCAATCCTCGCCCACGCATCCTTCAGCGTCACCGTGCGGTTGAAGACGGGCTTCTCTGGTGACGAGTCGGGATCGACGCAGAAGTAGCCCACGCGTTCGAACTGATACCTGGTTCCCGGCGCGGCACCGCGTACCGATGGTTCGACCCATGCCGGAGCGATCTGCATCGAGTTCGGATTCAACTGCGATTTCCAATCCGGCGGATTGCCAATTGCCAATTGCCGATTGCCAGTTTCACCCCCCTTTTTGGCATCCGGCTCATCGAGCAACAGGTGCTCATACAGGCGGACCTCGGCAGGCAACGCGTGCTCGGACGCGACCCAATGCAGCGTCGCCTTCACCTTGCGTCCATCGGGCGCGTCACCTCCGCGCGTGGCCGGGTCGTAGGTGCAGCGCAGCTCGACGACTTCGCCGCTCCTGGGGTCCTTCACCACACTGACGCACCTGATGAAATACGCATAGCGCAGCCGCACCTCGGCGCCCGGCGAGAGTCGGTAATACTTGGGCGGCGGCACTTCGCGAAAATCCTCCTGCTCGACGTACAGTACCTTCGCGAACGGCACTTTTCGCGTTCCCGCTGATTCGTTCTCGGGATTGTTCACCGCGTCGAGCATTTCGACTTGCCCGTCAGGATAATTCTCAATGACAACGCGCAGCGGCTTCACTACGGCCATCACGCGCAGCGCCGTCTTATTCAGCGAGTCGCGGATGCAGTGTTCGAGCAACTGCACATCGACCGTGCTGTTAAACTTCGCCACGCTGATCCGGTCACAAAACTCACGAATGGCTTCCGCGGGAAATCCGCGCCGTCGCATTCCCGAAATCGTGGGCATGCGCGGATCGTCCCACCCGCCCAACGAACCGCCTTTGACCAGTTCGAGCAGCTTGCGCTTGCTCATCACCGTGTTGGTGAGTTCAAGCCGCGCGAACTCGATCTGCTGCGGATGGTGAATCGTCGGCCCCCACTCATTCCCCGGCCCGCGACCTTCATTGATCGCGTCGATGAACCAATCGTAGAGCGGCCGGTGGTCCTCAAATTCCAACGTACAGATCGAGTGCGTGATGCCTTCGATCGAGTCTTCGAGACCGTGGGCCCAATCGTACATGGGATACACGCACCACTGGTCGCCCTGGCGATGATGATGCGCGTGTAGAATGCGGTACATCACCGGATCGCGCATGTTCATGTTCGCATGACCCACGTCGATTTTGGCCCGCAGCGTCTTTGAACCGTCCGGAAATCTCCCCTGCTTCATGCAGTCAAACAGCTCCAGGTTCTCGGCTACGCTTCGATTGCGGAAGGGGCTTGGCTGCCCCGGCCTGGTCAGCGTCCCACGGTGTTGGCTGATTTGATCCCCGCTCAAATCGCAGACAAACGCCTTGCCTTTCTTGATCAGTTCAACGGCCCACGCGTACATCTGTTCGAAATAATCCGAGGCGAAAAAAAGCCGGTTCTCCCAGTCCCAACCCAGCCAGCGGACATCCTCCTGGATCGAGTTGACGTATTCCTCGTCTTCGGTGGTCGGGTTGGTGTCGTCGAAACGCAGGTTGCACTTGCCGCCGAACTCCGCGGCAATCCCGAAGTTCAGGCAGATCGACTTGGCGTGACCGATGTGCAGATAGCCATTGGGCTCAGGGGGAAAGCGGGTCTGTACCCGCCCGCCCCATTGGTTGGTGCGGAGGTCCTCCGCGACGATGGAGCGGACGAAATCCAACGACCGCTCGCCGCCTGCTTTTTCTTCCTGGCCTTCAACTCCACGCCTGGTGATGCTCATTAGCGTATCCGTTAGGTCGATCCCACAACAGGGCGGCCACAAGGCCGAAAAATCCATTGGATCAGCCGGCCAACTGTACCGGGGCTCCGTTCTTTTTCAACTTTTTGCTTGTAAACGAAGCCCGGATTTGCTCTAATGGGAACTCTCAGGGTATCAGCGGAATAGTCAGCGAACGGTTTTAGCGAGGGGTTTGGAATGCAATTATCGAAGAGCGGTATTCTAATGGGTCTGGGCATCGTGGCATGCATTGCTCAAAATGCGCACGCGTCCCGGTTTAATGTCGCCGCGGGCAGAACGGGTAGTCCGGCTAGCGGAGCCGCCACCTGTCGAGGCTGCCATGGAAGCACGATCGGGACCGGCTCAGTTGAAATCTTGGGAGCACCGGACAACTACCAAGCCAATGCCGTTTACGACCTAACCGTCCGGGTGTCGGATACAACCAGATTGGGTGCTGGTTTTCAGATCAGCGTGGAAGATGCTGCCGGAAATCATGTCGGCGCGCTGGCACTTATCGATCCGGTTAATACCGAGTTGAACTCCGCCAATACTGCCTTTGCCAACCACACCTCGAATGGAGTGGATGCTTCCGTAGCAGCCTGGGCGGGTAATGGAAACTCCTACAGCTATCCCGTTCGTTGGACCGCACCTTCCACGGATATGGGAACGGTCACCTTTTGGGCTGCGGGCAATGCGATCAATAATAATTTTTCGCAAAGCTGTACGGGAGGATGCGCGCCCGGTTGTTGCGATATTGTCTATCTCACCACCAAGTCCGCGACGTTCATCGCGGTGCCGGCCGTTTCAACCTGGGGCATGGTGGTGTTTACGCTTTGCCTGATGACGGCGGGAACGATTGTAGCTGGCCGCCGAAAACCCGCTTTGGCTTCCGTACGGGCGGATGGATATTGATATCAGGGACAGTCGCGGTACTGATAAGGCCTTACCGTTACCGGCCGGCTTTGACGGGTGTGGGGCGGGGCGATGGCGGTCGTGAATTGGTGTCGCCGTTGGGGTTGTATTCCGGGACGATTGTTTTGAGTTCGGTCTGGATTTCTTCGAGGTCGCCGCAATCGGCCAGAGCGATGAGACGCTGAATGCCGGCGAGAACCAGCTCGCGGTTTTCGGGGCGGGACTTCCAGATGCCGATCTTGGGGTGGCTGGTCGTGCCCAGGTTTTCGCCTTCATTGGCGAGTTCTTCGTAGAGTTTCTCGCCGGGCCGCTTGCCGGTGAAGACAATTTCGATGTCCACGCCGGGCCGCAGTCCGCTCAGGGTGATCATGTCGCGGGCGAGGTCCATGATGAGCACCGGCTCGCCCATGTGCAGCATGTAGATTTCGCCGCCCTTGCCCATCGTCCCGGCCTGCAACACAAGCTGGGCGGCTTCCGGAATGGTCATGAAATACCGGGTCATTTCGGGATGAGTGACGGTTACAGGCCCGCCCGCGGCGATTTGTTGGCGGAAGATCGGCACGACGCTTCCGCTGCTGCCCAGCACGTTGCCGAAGCGGACCGTGACAAAGTGCGTCACTCCCGATCCGATGAGGCCTTGCACGTACATTTCGGCCACGCGTTTCGTACAGCCCATGATGCTGGTGGGGTTCACGGCCTTGTCGGTGGAAATCATGACCATCTTCGCGATCTTGCCGGCCAGGCACGCATCGGCCACGGTCCGGGTGCCAAGGACGTTGTTCTTGATCGCTTCGCCGGGGTTGATCTCCATGATGGGAACGTGCTTGTGGGCGGCGGCGTGGAAGACGCTGGCCGGCCGCTCGCATTGGAAGATACGCTCGATGCGCTGCCGGTCTGTAATGTCGGCCACACACGCGCACACATCGAGCTGCGGCCAGTGGGCGCGAAGCTCGCGGTCAACCTCGAAGAGGTTGTTTTCCGCCTGCTCGATGAGGATTAAACGCTGGGGCGAGAAGGCGGCGATCTGGCGGCACATTTCGGAGCCGATGCTGCCGCCGGCGCCGGTGACCAGGATGCGCTTGCCGCGCAGTTCGCGTCCGATCAAGTCGGTATCCAGTTGCACGGCGTCGCGTCCGAGCAAGTCGGCGATGCTGATTTCACGAATGCGACTGACTTGCACTTTTCCGGCGATCAAATCCGTGAGCGCGGGCATGGTGCGGAAGAGTACGCCGGTGCCCTCGCATCGTTCGACGAGCTTGCGAATTTGACGCGGTCCGGCGTCGGGCAATGCGATGAGCACTTCCTGCACGCCGTAGTGCTCGCACAACTCGCGGATCTGCGCAGTCCGGCCGACGATGGCGACATCGTGGATGCGTCCGTGCAACTGCGGCACGTCGTCGTCCACGAATCCCACACACTCGTACTGCGCAGCTCCCGCCCGCAGAATCTCGCGCAAAACGGCTTCGCCCGCATTTCCTGCTCCGCAAATCAGCACCCGCCGCACGACCCCTCCGGATCGCGGGTGCAACTCCTCGTAATAGAAACGCACCATGATCCGGGCTGCGCAGACGAAGGCGATCGTAGCCGTCCAGTCCAGGGCGAAGACGGCCGACTGTCGCAGATATTGCTCTGGCCAGCGGTCAATGAGGGCCTGTCCGTAGGTCAGGTACCAGCTGTATTCGAGCGCGAAATAACCGGAGAGAAAGAGGAACGATCCGATCAGCGATGCGCTGATTACGCCAAAAACGTCGCGCAGCCCGACGTAACGCCACGACCCATGAAACTGGCGCGTGCCGTAAAAGACCAGCAGCTTCAGGGGCAGAGCAATCGCCAGCAGGGGCAGATAGAGATCGTAAAACCAGATGCCGGGCTGCGTACTTTGTCTGGTCACCCAGCGAAAATTATAGGCGAGCAAGAAGGCGGAGAGCAGCGCCAGGGCAATGAGCAGCGCGTGCGCGACGACCACAATGACAGTGCGAAATTGGATGAACACGGACGGCGGAGAGGGCTTTGAGGTATTGTCCTTCACGTCGCCTTGATTCCATGATGGAACGGGCTTTGAGTCCGGCGGCCGCGCCGGGCAAAGTCAGTCCAGGTGACAATCGATCACTACGGGTTCGTCGGCGGCCTGGCCAACGCCGCCTGCATGAAACCGGGCCAATCGGCGAGCGCCCGGTTTGCGTCCTTGCCGGCCAGCGACTTGGCGGCCCGCAACGCATCGTCCTTGCCATCCATGTACCAAAGAACATAAATGGCCAGTGCCTTCATCTCAACACTTTGTTCGCTCGCTTCCGCCATGCCCTGCGCGGTGAGACGTACCTGTTGGGCCATCGTGCCGATTCCAAATTTGCCCGGCATCGAAACGTCGTATCCGAAAATGTTCTTGTCGCGCCGCCGTATGGCATCCAAGGAGACGAAAGCAGCGCGAAACGAGCCAAGGGACACGTAGCTGAATACGGTGGCGATTCTCGCCTCCGCGTCTTTTTCGTCGAGCATGGCCGCCGACTCAAACGTCCGAATGGCCGCCCGATAATCTCCCGCCTCAAACTGCTTCCAGCCTTCCGATAGAGCACGATCGTGCAATACCTGCGACTCGCTGGTTAAGAATCTGGAGAGGGAACTCTTGTTGTCGTCGGTACCGCTGGTCGGTTCGGTTGTTTCGAGGCCGACAGGCTGCTGGGCTTGAAAAGGCGTTTGCGCGATGGGAAAACGAATCGAACCCAGTCCTCCTCGATTCAACTTACTGCGTTCAATCGGCGCAGTGGAACCAGTCGCGGCGATCAGGCTGCGCTTGCGAGCGAAGAGGCCCTCCGCATCTCCGGGGGCGTAGGGGCTGCGTCGCTGCCCGAATCCTCCGTACGAACTGAACGCGGCTTTGCGTTCCCGCTCCTGCAGTCCAAAAACGTTGGGACGCTGCTGCCCCATGCTCGGGAGTGCGAATCCGGGGCGCTGACGTCCAAGCATGGTCTTCATAAACTGATCGGACGGAAGGGCGAATGAGGTGCCAAATCCGCGCTGACTCATTGGACGATTGAGCGTCTGATAACCGCCGAGAATCTTTTTCTGAACGTCGTTCTGGAAAATCTCCAACGGGCGGCGTTCCGGGTGCAATGCTTGCGCATTGCCATAAAAATCGACTGGTGTGGCCATTCCATTAGGCGTATCCAGGTTGATCTGAGCGTGTGCCGGCTGGGTGAAGGCGGTCAGCATGATTGATACGAACAGCGGAACGCCGGTCGCCTTGCGGCGTCGAGGAGTTGGAAAACCGGGGATCAACCTTTTTTTTTGCATGGTTCCACGTATTCTACGTTATCGGTAAATCCTAGAACCGTGCATAACTTGTATCAAGTAGTGGGTTTAAGGCGCGGCTACATGGTTCTGATAGAGGAAAATCGAGGATTCGCCCGGAATGGGTCTACATCCTCGGCATAGGTGCGGCTCAGTAGGATCTACGACTCGGCAACCGGGAACAGTCCCGAATAGACGAATGGGCAGGCTCACGACTCAAGCCAATAATTCGTCGGCCAATGACTTTAGATCGGGGTAAACGCCATCGGCGGCGACTTTCGGATCGGCAGGCTCGTTGTATCGGTTGATCCAAGCGAAGGCAAGGTCAAGCGCGTTCGCAGGCCTGCCATCGTGGAACTGGCTCTGGGCAACGTGCAAGGTGCTTATTCTATCGCTGTGCTGTTCCAGCATCCGATGGAAATGACCAAGGGACGGTTTGTAGCAACGCACGTCCTCAGCGGTCACGATGAAATCGAAAGAGACTGGAAAGTGTTGGCTCGTACCTGCGAACAAATCCCGATCGATGTTGGAAAGAATCCCCAGCCGAAACTCTTTCTTCAATCGCAGCAGTGCATCGTTTGTGTCGCTGAACGGGGTCCAGGTCGGCAGCAACTCGGGCAGACGGTTGGACTTGTCCGCTGGCAGGTCCCAACCAAGCCGCCTGGCCAATCGTGCCGTGACTTCGTTCAAAACGTCCCGATACCGTCGATAGGGGCCGCCTTCAATCTCAGCCTCGATGGCCACATAGGCTTCGAAAAGTTCCCCGCGCCTGGTCAGCACTTGCGGTCCGAAAATATCGACAAACGACCGGGTCAGCCCGCTCTCCCAGTCGATCAGCGTGCCGTAACAGTCGAAGATCAGGGTTTTGACGCGGTCGCGGATGTGAACGATGGTCTGCATCAGAGACTTCCAAAGGGTTTAGCGTATAGGGTTTAGAATTTGGAGTTTTGAAACGAGCGGTGCCAATCCTAGTCCCTAGACCCTAATCCCTAACTCCTGCCTTTTATACTTCATACCCTCTGTAGCGTATAATGAATACGGGCCGGAGAACGACATTGGACGCAGTGGTTTTTCAACCGCCGATTCCGCCGAAGTATCGCTTGCTGACCGAGGACGAGCTAGCCCTCGCTGTCGCGGAGCGCAAGCGCCGGCTTGGTTCGCGCCTGGTCATTTTGGGCCACCACTACCAGCGCGACGAAGTCATCCAATTCGCCGACTACACCGGCGACAGCCTCAAACTCTCGCAAGTCGGCGCAAAGCAGCGCGACGCCGAGTTCATCGTATTCTGCGGCGTGCATTTTATGGCCGAGTCCGCTGACATCCTCACCGACGAATCGGTCAGGGTGATCCTCCCCGATCTCTCCGCTGGTTGCAGCATGGCGGACATGGCCGAGATCGATCAGCTCGGAGAGGCGTGGGAGTTTCTCGTTGACAAATGCGGCCAGAACATCGTTCCCATTACTTATGTGAACTCCGCCGCTTCGATCAAGGCGTTCTGCGGCGGGCACGGCGGCGCATGCTGCACGAGCAGCAACGCGAGAAAGATTCTGGAGTGGGCGTTTACGCAGGGCGAGAAAGTTATCTTCCTTCCCGACCAGCATCTCGGCCGCAACACCGCCTACGCGATGGGCATCCCGCTCGACGGCATGGTGGTCTACGACCCGAAAGTCGCCAACGGCGGTCTGACGCGCGAGCAAGTCGAAGCGGCGAAGGTGTTCCTCTGGAAAGGCCACTGTAGCGTGCATGGCCTCTTCACCGTCTCGCAGTGCGACGAAATCCGCCGCACCGATCCCGACTGCAACATTCTCGTGCATCCGGAATGCCCGTGGGAAGTCGTGCAGAAGGCCGACCTCGCCGGCAGCACGGAATTCATCATCAAGACCGTCAACGAATCCCCTCCCGGTTCGCGCTGGGCGATCGGTACGGAAATTCACCTGGTGAACCGCCTTGCGACGAACAACCCGGACAAGGCCGTCCGCTCGCTGGCGGGCATCCAATGTCTTTGCTCCACGATGTACCGCATCGATCTGAAGCACCTGCTCTGGGTGCTCGACGAACTCGTCGCGGGCCGCGTGGTCAACCAAATTGAGGTCGATCTGGAAACCCGGGCACTGGCCTTGCTGGCATTGGAACGAATGCTCTCCAACGTATCAGCACAGCCAGTCGCCGTGAAATAGGGGTCAGCAATCCGAACCCGGAGCGCAAGCGACGGGCGGTTAAAAAGCGACAGGTTGTAAATTATGGAAAATCACCGCAACAGCGAAACCCACACCGGCCAAGGGTCGATAACCGGTGGATCGGGACAGGTACATGGTTCCCTGACCCCTACAGGAGCGGCGGAAAACGCCGCGTCGATCATGATAGGCATTGCCTCGGTTCGTAGCTTTTCCGTCGCGGTCGCCGACAACCCGGCGGTTGCCGCTCAGAAGGTCGTCGCACCGTGGACGGCGATTCCCGGCGGCGTCATCGACGGCGGCGAGATCGTCATTCTCGCGATCAAGCCTTCGATGTGGCGCCCGCTCTTTGACTCGGCCGCGTGGATGGTGGGAAGCTGGATCATCGCCGCATTGCTCACCTTCCTGGGCAAACCCATCACCGGCCTTTCCATGACCACGACGGTTCAAATCGTCCTCATGGGCGGCACGGTGGGTCTGGGCGTGGCGATCTTGCGCTGGATCCCCACGTGGTATGTCTTGACCAATCGCCGCGTCATTCACATTCACGGCATCCGCACGCCGCGCATCGACTCGTGCGAGCTGCTCGAAATCCGCAACACGTTCGTGCAGGTGGGCATTGAGGAAAAAGTGACCAACCTCGGCAGCATCACCTTTGTCATGGACAAGGCCACTACCCGTCCACGCACTTGGCGCTCCATCCAGCGTCCGCTCGAAGTCCACGCCCGCATCCGCCGCGCCATCGAAAACGTGATCGACCAATACGGCATCGGGTCGTAGACTCCAAGTTCGAAATTCAAAGATCAAAGTTCGAAACCGCGAGGCGAAGGCGGCGCAGAGAAGGCGTCGCGAAGGGTGGTACACAGGCGACGAGACCGCGTTTAGAGCATGGGAACGCGATTTTTTCGCAACCTACTCGTAGTCATCACCACACCCGACCGCCTGGGCAATGCCCCTCAGCCATGCGACGGTACGCGCGTCTTGCCGTAACGTACGAAGGTGCACATCGTGGTCCTCGCAGAATCGTGCGTCAAACATGGGCCTTGGCCGTGTCGTTGCGCGAACTCGACCGGCCGGGGTGTGGACTTGAAGAAGGTACTCGACCCAACTCCCAAGGTAGGCGCCGAAACTCGAGCCCACCAAATCGGTGGAGGGAAGCCAGGGATCCCATCGCAAGATGACGCCGCCGATGGGCTCTTCGTCAAAGATCAGCCAGTCCCGTTCGCCCGTGGGGTCCCCGCGAATGGGTAGGAACTCTCTGGGCACGTCCGGTCCCGAGGGGCTGAAGATGGCGGAGAGAATCTCATGCGTCCCCCACAAGTGAAGTTCCATGTCTCGCCCTTCTTTGCCAATGCGAAGTCCGTCGCAAGTGGACAGGAAGGTGGTGAATTCCCGCGGCAGACCGCCCGCGATTTGCTCCAATTGCGCAAGCGAGGTGGCGGTGGCGGGCGGGTGCGCGACCAGTAGACCTCCGAAATAGCGGGAGAGGCGGTTTATCGCCGAGTCAACCAGGTTTTTTTGAATCATGGGAGAGTCTCCTGTGGGGCGACCGCTTCTGTTGCAAAGACATCGGGCTGCGCGGCCAGCTCGGCCCCGGCCGTAATGGCGGCCAGATTGGCGGCTCGATAGGGTCCGGCGACGGCTGCCTCGGCGGCCGCGGTGAGGGCGGCACCGTTCATTAAGTCCGATTGGAGCAACGCAAAAGTCAGTGCAGCCAGCGCGACGGACATGGGACCCACGCGCTTTTCCAGGACGCGAAGGTCGAAGCGTCGCACCGTCGCCGACGTGTCTCCTAGTGGCAAGTGAGTCGGCGCGACGACGGTGGCGGAGGAACCTAACCGGGAAAGATCGCCAAATCGCTGAAGGCCTTCGGGCGAAAGTACCAGGATGACCTCGGGGGCGTCCAAACCGGTGTAGAGAATCGGTTCGGGGGCAACGATCAGGTTGGAAATGGAGAAGCCTCGACGGACCGTAATGGGGAAATCATCCTGTTGAGCAGCATACAATCCGCAGGCCACGGCGATCTCGCCGATGACGCCGACCGCAGAACGTATTCGCTGCCCAGCCGAACCGGCCGCGCAGATTTCGCGACGTCGCGACCAGGGAAGGCGAGCGGGGGATTTGCCGCCGACAGAAGAGGCCGTCGGATGCTCGATCTTGGGTTTGGCAATCAGAGGTGCGCTCGCGGCAGCGGGCTCGCGCCGGCGGACGATGCCGAACGGCAATTCCAGTCGCTCCGAAAGCGTATCCAGACTGCGTCGATCGAGTTTATTGGTGAGCATGAAATACGCAGTGCACAACTCCCAAATGTCCAGCAATACAAATCCCGGGGTTTGCAGCGCGGTCGTGATGTGTTCCGTAAGAGCCGGATCGAAGATGCTGAAACGCGCCGAGCAGGCCGCACCGTTAGCGGAAACGGTGCTGCAAAGATCAAACGGGAAGTCGGATGCACCGCCCGGCGTCGTTGATGTCGAGGCGCAGGGGGGGGTGGTGGGCGAATGCTGGCCGCCGGTCATGCCAAAGTTGAAGTTATTACAGACGATCAGCTTGATGTCGGCATTGCGCCGGGCGGCGTGAACCAGGTGGGCGGTTCCGATGCCGCATCCGCCGTCACCGATGAGCACGATGACGAGCAGGTCGGGGCGTACACGTTTGATGCCTTCGGCATAGGTGATCGAGCGCCCGTGCAGGCCGTGAAACGTGTGACAACTAAAATAACGATCGGCGGTTCCAATGCAGCCGATGTCGGACACGATCACGACGCCTTGTGACGGGGCGCCCAGCTTGTCCAGGGCCCGCCCCAATTGTTCCAGCACCGTTCCGTGCGAACAGCCGGGGCAATAGCACATCTCGGCGCGTTGGGTCGTTAGTAGCGACATTCCGTCTTTTCCTCCGATGTCACCAAGGCGTCTTGATTGCCCAGGACATGTTTGACAATTTGTGACGGCGAGATCAAACCGCCGTCAAAGCAGATGACGGATTCAATGGATGCGCTGCGGACGACACGCCGCAACTCGTCGACGTACAGGCCAACGTTGAGCTCGGGCATCACGATGCGTTCGATATTCCGCGTGACGGCTGCGAGGATAGCTCGCTGCGGAACGGGCCAGAGGCAGTAGAGAGTTAGATGTGACACTGGGATTCCGCGCCGCCGTATCATGGAAACGGCCTCTCGCGCGGCCCCGTCGGCCAAACCATAGGATATGATCAGTATTCTTGCCTCGCGGCAGAGATCTTGATCCGAGAACTCAAAAAACTCCTGATCGGGCGTGATTTTCTCGCGCAGGTGGGAAAGTTTGGCGGCGATCTTTCGGCGGTCCGTGGTGAGAAGCCCATTCTCGTCGTGAATGGATCCGGTAAAACGCACGCGGTGCGAGCCCCCGATAGGGGAGAATGCCGGTACCGAGGTGCCGTCCGCGACCGCATAGGGTCGAAACGCCTCGTCCACGGGTGCTTGCGCGCGTTCCACGCGGGGCGGCAGAACGATTTCGTCGAGGTCAACCGTTTGCCGCGTCAAGGCAATGTCCTTGGAAAGCAGCAGAATGACCGGAGTTCGCAGGCTTTCGGCGATATTGAACGCAACGTAGCTCAACCGATAGGCGGAAGCGGCATCGGTAGCGGCGAGGACCACAAGCGGGTACCCACCTGAAGTCACGTGCCGGGCAAACATCACGTCACCCTCGCCGGTAGCCGTTGCTCCGCCCGTGGCGGGTCCCATTCTTTGACAGTTTACGATAACAAGCGGCACTTCACCCATCTGGGCAAGGCCGATGTTTTCGCTGTAGAGGCTCAATCCCGGTCCGGATGACGCGGTCATGGCCTTCGCGCCGGCCATCGACGCCCCGATACACTGCCCGATTGCGGCGATTTCGTCTTCCGTTTGAATGGCCAGGCCGCGACCGCCCTGAAAAACGCGGATCATGTCAGAGAGGATTGAGCTGGCCGGGGTAATTGGGTAGCCGGCAAAATAGTTGCACCCGGCTTGAAGAGCCCCTCGTACGACCGCTTCGTTGCCGGTGATAAATTCGCGCATTAACGTCGTTCTCCAAGTTGAGGAGTCCCGAATACCTGGCGTTGCTCAAAGGTTGTATGCAATTCGCGTTCCAGATGGGTGCAAATCGCGTACCTGGTTTCTGGTGTTTTCGGTGTCGGTCCGGTTTTCGCTTTGTTTTCGGGCCGTGTTTAATAACATCTCGCCGGCAAACCGCCGATGAAACGGCTCCCGCGAGTCGTCCAACACTTGTCGCCACGGCCCAAACCAGTCGAAATCGAGGACGGCGTGGGTGCTCGACTCCCGGGCAACCTTGGCTAGGCCGCTGCCGGCGCGCGCGCCGACCGCCCGATCACGAGCGACAATCCCGCGGAGAAGAAGCATAGCAGGGCTGCGGTCGCGAACGCAGCAAAATAGCTGCCAGTCACTTGCTGCGCGAAATTCCCCACCCACACCCCGAAAACTCCCGCTACGCCATAGGACGTAAAGACCCATCCATAATTGGCACCGAAGTTCTTGGTCCCGAACAGGTCAGCGGTGAGTGACGGAAAGAGGGCGAAGTTCCCCCCAAAATTAAAGCCAACGCAAGCGGCCCCGATCGCAAGCTCGGTTTCCGAATCCAACGTCGCCAGGCTCAGCAAAGTCAGTCCCTGAAACACAAACATCAGAGTCATCGTTACCGACCGGCCGATTCGATCCGATATCAAACCCCAGATCACGCGGCCCAAAGCATTGAAAACGGCCAGCACGCCCACCGCAGCCGCTCCTCTTAGGAGCAAATCACTTCGCACGGTCTCATTGGTAATCCCGCCGGTACTCTCGGCGAAGTGAATGAGCTGACTTCCGGCGAAGGGTTTGAGAATGCCGATGACCATCAAACCCGCCATCGCGCCGCTGAAGAACATGATCCAGACCAGATAGAATGGTCGGTACCGAAGCAGTTGTCGCCACCCGTGCTCGTGCCGGCGTGACTCCACCTGAGTCATGCGTGGCGAACGAAGAATAGGAGGGTTTCGCAGGAGCAGCGCCCCCCCGCATACCCCCAGCGCCGCAATCAAGCCATGCAACCGGAAGAAGTTCTCGATCCCATTGGCCTCGATATAGCCGACTCCGCCGAGCCGGGTCCCGCCGGAGATCAGATACGCACCCAGTCCGAATCCCGCCACCGCCAAGCCGGAAACCAAACCTTTGTTTTGCGGAAACCACTTTAACAGCGCCGCAATCGGACAGACGTACGCAAAACCGGTTCCTAAGCCCGCGAGCAAACCGACCGTCCCCCAAAGCAAAAACACCTTATTGGACAAGCTCGTTGAAATGTATTCTTGTCCGAGGGGTATGCCGGCCACGACGACCACGGTAACAAAACCGAACGGGATGTACTGCAAAAACCGCATGCGTGCGGGATCGACGCCGCGAGTCAGCGCTTCGAAGAGCATCAAGAGGGCCACGGCCACGACGCCCATCAGTACGGCGTGGCAAACGTAGAACACCGCAAGAGAGTTCATGAAGCCGGCGAGAAGAAACGCCGCGCCAAGGACGACGCCGCCGACCGTGGCCGTGAATCGCGGTCCCCTCACGTCCTGCAGCCGGCCGGCTACCACCGTCGAAGTCGCAAAGGAAAGCAAACAGATCGCAAAGGCGTATTTGAGCACACCGAGCCGGTTTTCCCGCTCCCGGTTGAACGCTGCGATATCGGCGACAAGAAGCACGTTGCCGGATACTTGTTCATCCTGCACGGTCAACGCAATTGCTTGATCCTGAATCAGAATTGGCGGCCAGAGTTCGGCTTCCAGCGGCTGCCAGAAGATGCTGTAGCCGTAAACGGTTCCCAGGATGAGCTGGACCATGACCGCGCCGATCAGAACCATCGACTTCTGCACCGGCAAGCGAAGATCGGAGACCAGCACCGGAATGGCTGCAAGCGTGTTCATTGCTCGTTTCCTTTATGGCGCGATTCACTCACTTCATGGATCCCCGAATAGGCGCGCCAGTACCTATCAGGTCAGAGGTGCCACGATCAAAGGCACTTGATTCGAGTAGCGTCCAACTTTCGGACGCTCCAAGGACCGTAACCGATCCGGGCGCCGCCAAGTTGAAAAGCGATCGTGCCAGTTCCCGGTCTTGCCGGATCCTGCGGTATCCCTGCACGCGCAAACGGGCCACGCGCCGAACAGGCTCCTTGCAATGATTGCCGCCAAAACAAGTACCAGACGAAATAGTCGAATTGACATTCACGACCCCCATTTTCCGCTACTCGCCCAGGAAATTGCCAAGCAATTGGCCTGCCATTCGGTGGTCATTCGTTATTTTTTTTCAATTTTGAACCAAGCGAATGCGTGGCACGCCTCTTGCCGGACGAATCGTAACGCGATATAGCCTTTTCGGACTCGCGATTGGAGATGAGTGGGTCGGCTGGTGCCGCCTTTGCCCGCGGCGTAGTGGAGGCTCTCGACGATGATTCGATTTGGAAAAGGGAATCTGCGGATACCGAAGTTTGAGCGACCCGTTTTTCTTGTCGCCGGAGGTCTGACGGACTACCGCAAACGCTATCCCGAAAAGAACTCCTCCCAATTATGCACAGAAGCGCTGCGCATGGCGGTTGAGGAGAACGACCTCAAGGTCGACCCCGAGGGGTTTCGCCGCTCCGTTAACTGGTGCGTTTATTCGCAGTTTGCCGACCATTTCGGCGACCAGCTCCTCGCCGCCTCAAAGATCCATGACTATTTGGGCTTCGATCCTCTGGGCAACATCGAGGTGAAAACCGGCGGGGCCACCGGCGGCTCGGCGGTGCTCGCGGCGGCCCAGGCCGTCGCCAGCGGGTACGCGAGTTGCGTCCCGGTCGTCGGCTGGGAACGCATGGATGAAGTCTCCACGAAAGTCGGCAATTCCTATATCGCCAGCGCCGCCTGCAAGGACTTCGAAAGCGAACTGGGCTGGATGTACGCTGCCTATTACGCCCTGATGGCCCAGCGCTATCAGTACGAAAACAACGTGCCCCGCGAAACGCTGGCCCGCATCGCCTGCAAGAACCATGAGTACGCCTGCTACTCGCCTTACGCCCAAAATCCAGGCAAGTACACCGTCCAGGACGTTTTACAAAATGAAATCGTCTCCCAGCCCTTGTCGTACCTGGAATGTTGTGTGATGAGCGTCGGAGCGGCGGTCCTGGTGCTGGCGGATGAAGAAACGGCCTACCAACTGACCGACCATCCGATTCAACTGACGGCCATCTGCGGCGGCACGCATACCTTACGAACGGCTGATCGCCGGCACATGCCGATCCTCCTTCTGCCCAACGAAACCGAAGAGACCTACAAAGACTACTTCGGCACCAAGCGACAGGACTGGCCGGGATTCAGTTCGTTCCTCGCGTCGCGCATGGCCGCTTATCTGGCGTACAACATGGCAGGCATCAAGGACCCGCTCGAGGATTTTGACATTCTGGAAACCCACGACGCCTTCACCATCAGCGACGTGCAGACCTACGAAGATATCGGATTGCGGCCTTATGGTCGTGGGCGGGAGTTCATCGACTCTGGCGACGCCTACTTCGAAGGTCGATTGCCGACGAATCTTTCGGGTGGCTTGATCGGGACCATGCACGCCGTGGGCGCCACAGGAATCTTCCAGCTTGTCGAGCTTCTATGGCAACTTCAAGGAAAATGGGACAAGTTCCATGCGGACGCGAAGCGCTGGGAGCGATATGGAAAGAAGAAACCTGGTGACTTTCGTAGCCTGCAGGTAAGCAACGCGCGACGGGGATGCGCGATTTCCCACGCCGGAACCGGAAGCCACGTGACGTGCGCGATCGTTGAAAAACCGTAACCTCGATCGCGCCGGTGAACGGCGCGACGAATCTCGTAAGGAGCATTGGGATGGCAATTGACTGGCCCAAAACGTCACTGGAAGTCATGGAGCGCGAGCCCCTGGTGGTGCGGAACCCCAAGACCTGGTCGCACTACCACAGTTACGGCGGATGGGGAAAGTTTTTTCAGGGCCTGCGTGAGGAGAAAATTCTGGCCACTCGATGTTCGAATCGTTCCTGCGGAGAAAAGCGCCTCTGGCTTCCTCCGCGCTGTGAATGTCCGGACTGCTGGCATGCCATGCAATGGGTGGAAACGCCTCAAGAAGGACGCATCTACACCTGGAGCGTGGTGAAATACCCCGGTGAGTTGTTCAAACTTCCGCCGGGCACGCCCCTGATCTCCGTCGAGCTTGAGGGCGTATGCACCAAGGTGATGAGTTGGCTCAAGGACGGAGAGCCCAAGATCGGACTTCGAGTGCGTGCCGTATTCAATACCCAGGCGCCAACGAATACCATCCTTGATTTGGCCTGGGTGCCCAAGTGAAACCCGGAGTTTGTTCTTCGTTGTAACCGCCATGCTTGCATGATCCGGCGTGATCTTCTTTTGGAGGCCATTGGCTCTATTGGCTCATTCCATTTGAATCTGCGGTTGAGGGTGGCGTGCACGATCCTTTCTTTGCGTGACGGTCTCTTTTTCCACACCAGATCGTTCCACTGGAGCAGCGTGCCCGCCGGGAGCCTCGCTTCGGCACCTGCGGATCAACACATCGACCGGATCGGGTGGCTCAGGCTCCACGTCGATCCTTGCCTGCGGAGATGTTCCATTGATGCGGGTCAGCACGCAGTCCTCGATGGTCATACCGTAAAATCCACCCACGCCCACGGCATCACTGCGCAAACCCCTGTCCGCCACTACGCTGAAAAGCCGAAAAGACAGAAAAAGATTGCCCCACATTGCAAACGGCGCAATATGAACCGTAACTGTTTAACGTGTTTCCTGGGTTACAAGGGGGCCGTTTTTGAGCGAAAAACGCAGTTCGATGCAAACCAAAACCGAACACTTGGGCCAGTTTCGGGCCGGCCGAGTGCTTCGACACTGCGAATTCCTTGGGAAAAACAGGGTGGAAGGAAGCCAAACAGTTACGAACCTAAACAGTTACTATGAACCATTCGTCGTCGAGTTCGGTTATCGGGCGACGATCGACGCAAAATTCGAAACTAAGCGCTAAGTTTTCCGTCTCCGGCGTTATAATCAACGACACGTCCAACAGGTGTGGAAACGGAGCGAAGAACATGGACACCTCGAATAGGAATGGAAACAGAGAGAAGAACATGTGCATTCGATTGGTCATCGGATCCTTGATCGCACTCGTGGCCGTCGCACCCTCGCTGGGTGCGACACCCTTGGGTACGGCCTTTACCTATCAGGGGCAACTCAAGTCAAACGGGGCACCCGCGAACGGGCCTCACGACCTGCGCTTCCTGTTGTTCGACACCGCGGTCGGCGGCGCGCAGGTCGGCGCGACCGTCTGCCTCGACGGCGTGGACGTGGTGAACGGACTGTTCACCGTGCCGCTGGATTTCGGGGCGCAGTTCAACGGCAGCGCGCGATTCCTCGAAATCGGGGCCCGCGCCGACAACACAGTCGGAAATTGCGCGGCGGGTGTCTTCACCGCCCTTTCGCCGCGTCACGAGCTGCGAGCGGCACCCCACGCGCTAGGGGTGCGCTTGCCTTTGGTCGAGCAGTTCGACACCGCCGACACCGACCTTCACATCACCAACAACGGTACCGGTCGCGTGTTGCTGGCGACCCGCGGCGGCGCCGGAGGCCTGTCGGCCATCCGTTCGACCTCGGCCGGCGACTCGGCGCTTTGGGGGCAGGGATCGACGGCCACCGCCGAGGGCGTCACGGCAGTCTCGACTGGCGGCGCCGATGCGCTCGACGCTCAGGCGCAAGGCGCCACGGGCCGTGCCGGCGACTTCGCCATAACCAACGCCGCGAACCCGGATCCGGCGCTCTTTGCGGCCACTACGGGCACAGGTTCCGCTGCGGTTTTCGACGGCCGAGTGGAGGTCGGCGCGAGCGGCTCCAATAACGGTGAACTCAGGCTCTTTCACTCCGCGTCGACTGAGGAGCAGATTCGGGCACGCGCGACGTCCTCGGGCGGCTTCGTCGATTTGTTCGACGAGACCGGGGCGTTTCACTCCGGTTTCGAGGCCGACACCGCAGGGACGGGCGGGTACGCGTACATCTACAGGTCATCGTCCCACCAAGGGTTTACCGTGGACGGAAACACCGGCGCCAATGAACCGCGAGTGACGATCAGCGGTTCCGCCCGCTCCGCGGTCTTCGATATGGCCGACACCGGAAACGCCTCGGTCGAGTTACCAGCCAGCGCCATCGCGGCCGCCGAGTGCTTCGATGAGCCGGGCGTGGCGAGCAACGCCAACAGCAACGGCGTGACCATCGCCAGTACGGCGCTCACCATCATTCTGTCGCGCACCATCACCGTTCCGGCCGCGGGTTACGTCCTAGTGTTGGGGACGACCCAGTTCGAGATCAGCCATTCGACCGGTATGAACGATTTGTACAACATCGGCGTCTCCGACTCGTCCACGGCGCTGCCCGTAAACCAGGACCTGTTCATGACCGTGATTGACGCCCTGCCGACCGGAGTCTATGAGAAAATCGTCAGTCCGCACGGGTTGTTCGCCGTTTCCGCCGGGGCGAACACGTTTTATCTGCTCGGAGAGAAGACCAATTCAACATCGGACGACGCAACGGCCTACGATTCCCAGCTTACGCTCATCTACTTTGCCACAGCGTACGGCACGGTCACGAGCACGTTGCTGAATACAACAGCAACTGCGGCGAGCATCGATCCCGCCGCGCCAGGCGAAAGCGCGTCAGTGGTGCGCGCGGGTCGAACGGAGCTTGAGATCGCTCTGGAGCGAGAGGAATCCATCGCGGCTAATCAGGTACGCATGCAGCGCGAACTGACGGAAATGCGGGTCAGGTTCGACGCCCTTCAGAAAGAGCTGGAAGAGACCATGCGGGCGCAACGGGCGGCGGCAAGCGAGGCTCGCGGGGCAAAACCGATTCGTCCCATCAGGGAAGGGGATGAGTAGAGGGCACGGGTTCCGCCGATCACAAACGGCGAGCCGCTGTCGCCGAGGGAAGTGAGGGGATCAGGGACAGTCACCTATAGACGGTCCCCGGGCGAAGGTCTCGTGGCGTGTCGAAGCCCCAGGAAGGCGTGATTTCGGTTCAAATGTGAGGAAAAACATGCTTATTCGATTGGTCATCGGTTCCTTGATCGCACTCGTGGCCGTCGCACCCTCGATGGGTGAGACGCCCTTGACCGGCATCGCCGGAAACGATTTCGACTTGTCTTGGTTCACCATCGACGGCGGGGGGGTTATGCACAGCACGGGCGGCGTCTTCGAGCTTTCGGGGACGATCGGGCAGGCCGATGCGGGCGTCATGGCCGGTGGCGACTTTACGATCAGCGGCGGGTTCTGGTTTGAGATTCCCGTCGGGGATTGTGACTCCGATGGAGTCGTCGGGTCGCTGGATATCCGCAGCTTCGCCGATTGCGCCGAAGGACCGGACAGTCCGTTCACCCCAGCGGAATGCGTTTGCGTTGACTTCGACGGGGATGAAGATGTCGATCTCCGCGACTTCGCGGACTTCCAGGCGGGTTTCACCGGGCCGTAGACCGGACAAAGACCGCGGTAAGGATGTGCCCTTCATCGCCTCGAGCCCGAGAGCGTGAGCCGGTAATTGTGAGTGTTATCGTGCCTCTTGCAAGCGAATCCGCTGAGGGTCGTGCGTGCCGAAAAGAGAATAGAGTGCAGGGAGGATCAAAAGCGTCAATGTGTTGTCAACGATGAGGCCGCCGATGACGACCGTGGCGAGCGGGCGCTGCACTTCGGCGCCGACCCCGGTATTGAAGGCCATCGGGACGAAGCCGAGGGTTGCAACGAACGCGGTCATGAGGATCGCCCGAAGGCGGATGAGGCGGGTTTCTCCTATCGCCTCGTTGACGTCCATTCCTTCCGCGATCTTCCTGCGGATGGTGGCTACCAGGACCAGACCCGCCAACATGGACACGCCGGACACCGCGACAAAACCGATTCCGGCTGAAATCGTGAACTCCATGTCTCGAATCCAGAGCGCAAAAACGCCGCCGACAGCCGCAAACGGAGCGCCGGTGAAGACAACCAGCGCGTCGCGTACGGAATGCGTACTGAAGCAGAGCAAAACGAAAACTGCTATTAGCGCGAGCGGAACCACGATCATGAGGCGCATGCTCGCTCGTTCGAGATGTTCGAACTGACCGCCGAATGTGACGAAGTACCCGGCAGGAAGGGTGAGATCATCCGCAATCCGTTGACGGGCTTCCTCGACAAACCCGTGTAAATCCCGGCCTCGAACGTTGCATTGCACGACGATTCGCCGCTTTTGCCACTCGCGGTTGATTGTGGATGGTCCTTCGACTTGTTTGATTTCCGCCAGTCGACCAAGTGGGATTCGTTCGCCCGCCGCAGTGCGTACAAGCAGGTCCGCCACTTTGTCAGGGTCCTGTCGATATGCTTCAGCAAGCTTGACGACCAGTGGAAATCTTCGCTGGCCTTCGCGTATTTCACCGACTTCGATTCCCCCCAGCGCTTCGACCATTTGTAGGACGTGTTCCGCTGGAATGCCGAGTCGGGCGATGGCGTCTTGATCGACGTTAATCTGTAGGACAGGCTGGCCTGTGACTTGTTCGGTAACGATATCGGCGCTGCCGGGTATGGACTCGATCACGTCCTGCACTTGCTTGGCGACAGCCTTGAGTCGGTCGAGATCGTCACCGAAGATTTTGATCCCCACGTCGGCCCGTATCCCCGCGATCATTTCGTTCATGCGCATTTCGATGGGTTGGGTGAAAATCATCCGCATGCCCGGAAGCGCCGAGAGCTCGGCAGCCATAAGCTCGGTCAAATCCGCTTGCGATGGAGCCCGTTTCCATTCCTGCCTCGGCTTGAGGGTGATGAACACGTCTGTAAGTTCCATTCCCATGGGGTCGGTGGCCACCTCCGCGGTGCCGGTTCGACTCCATACATCGCGAACTTCGTCAGGATATTTTCTCAGGATGGCTTGCTCGATTCCTGTGCCGTAGCGAACGGACTCATCCAGCGCCACGCCGGCAAGTCGGACGGTATTGATGACGATGGATTCCTCATAAAGACGGGGAATAAAGGACGAGCCTAGTTGGCCGGCGACCACGACTCCCGCGACGACCGCCAAAACCCCGATGCCCGTCACGGTCCAACGATACTTCAGGGCGGCCCAGACGAAGGGTCGATGAATGCGATGGGCAAAGCGAACAAGGAAATTCTCACGTTCCTTGATGTTGCGACTTAGGAGCAGGCTGCAGAGAACCGGCGTGAGTGTGATGGAAAAAATCAGTGACGAAGTTAAAGCAAATATCACGGTCAACGCCATAGGGCGGAAAAGTTTGCCCTCGACTCCCTCCAGCAGGAGAATTGGCAAATAGACCACCATGATGATCAGCTCACCGAACATGGTTGGACGCCGCACCTCTACAGCAGCGTCGCGCACAATATCGATGACGGGGCGGTTGCCGCCGTGATCGTATTTGTGACCCAGACGGCGTACGCTGTTTTCCACCACGATCACGGAGCTGTCGACAACCAGGCCAAAGTCGATGGCGCCAAGGCTTAGCAAGCTGGCGGCGATGCCGAATTGCGCCATGGCGCTGAAGGAAAACAGCATCGCGAGAGGAATGGCTATGGCAACGATCAATCCGGCCCGAAAATTCCCCAGAAACATAAAAAGGACAGCGATAACCAGCAGCGCACCCTCCCACAGATTCCGCTTCACTGTCGCGATGACCCGATCAACCAACTCAGTACGGCGATATACCATGTGAACATCGACGTTGGGGGGTAGAGATTTGCGTGCCTCCTCGAGCCGCGCCTCCAGCCGTTTGGTCACCTCGTGGCTGTTCTCCCCCATCAGCATGAAGCCCAAACCGAGCACGGCCTCTCCTTGACCTGCGAAGGTCACTGCGCCACGACGAATTTCCGAACCAATTCGCACCTGGGCCACGTCCCGGATGCGCAGGGGAATACCGTCGTGGGCTCCAAGAACAATGTCGGCGATCTGGTCAAGGTTCGTAGTCAAAGCGCTGCCCTGCACGACCGTGGCCTCGCCGGCCTTGACAAGGTATCCGCCCCCGACGCTGAGGTTGTTGTTTCGCAGCGCATCGTTGATTTCGTCCAACGACAACTTGTATTGAATGAGGCGAACGGGATCGATCAATACGTGGTATTGTTTACGCTCGCCGCCCCAGGTGTTGACTTCGGCGACGCCCTGAACGCTTCGAAGCTGCGGCCTGATGACCCAGTCGTGCAGCGTGGTCAATTCTTCCAGGGTGGGCGGTTGCTCGCCTTTGCCGGTGACGATGTAATGGAACACCTCGCCGAGTCCCGTGGCGACGGGGCCCATTTCAGGCCGCTCAATTGTGTCAGGCAATTCGACAGTTCCAAGACGTTCGTTCACGAGCTGGCGCGCGAAATAAATGTCTGTACCGTCTTCAAACGTAGCGGTAACTTGGGAAAGTCCGAATTTGGAGATGGAACGGACCTCCGTCAGTTTCGGAAGTCCGGCGATCACTTGTTCCACCGGAAAGGTCACCTGCTGTTCGATTTCAAGAGGTCCCAAGGCGGGAGCGACCGTGTTAATCTGCACCTGTACGGGCGTCGTGTCGGGGAACGCGTCAATGGGCAAGTGAGAGAGCGCATACAGGCCGACGGCTGCAAAGCCCAGGGTAAAGAGAACCACCATAAACCGGTTGCGAAGGGACCAGCCAATAATCCAGTTTAACATGGCTTCTCCAGCGAATTTCGGGTACCAGCGAGTGCGAACAGCGTGCTATTTGGTTAGTTTCTCCACAGCATGGTCGCAGCAACCGGCACCGATGCTGCCTTTGAGAATCTCCGTTTTGAGTAGATAGCTCCCCGTGGTTACCACCGTTTCACCGGTGGTGAGTCCCGACAGGACTTCATAGGCCGTGCCGGTGTCAATGCCCAGTTGAACTTTTTTGGCTTGAAAATTGGTTGCCTGGTCGTTCGCTTTTACAAACACGAGGTTGCAGCAGCCGTCCCATTGAACGGCATCTTTGGGAACGATGAGCGAGCGCTCACCCTGTCGCAACATGATTCGTGCCTGCCCGAAGGCATTGGCTCGAAGCAGACCATCAGAGTTTGAGATTTCGGCGCGGGCCTTGAGCGTTCGCGTGGAGGGATCGATCTGTGTGCTCACCCATGTGATTTTTCCGGCAAAAGCCTGGCCCGGGATGCTATCGATGACCAAGACGACTTCCTTGCCCGGAACAACGGATAGCGCGTCAGGCTCAAAGAGATCGATCATCGCCCACATGGATTGGGTATTGGCGACTGCGAAGAGAACGCTGGTGGGCTCGACAACCTCTCCCTGAACGGCCGATCGTTCAACGATCACTCCGTCAAATGGGGCGGTAAGGGACAGGTGTGATGAGCTATCCTGGGATTGCTCAACGCTCTCGATGTCCGAGTCGGACAATCCGAAATTACGCATTCGCTGTTTGGATCTTGCGTGGCTGATTTTTGCTTCCGTAAGCTTATTCTCCGTTTCCTGGGCTTCACGCTGTGTACCGATTCCGCGATCTGCCAAAGATCGCTCCCGATCTGCGGAACTTTTCCAAAGCTGAATGCTCGCCACGGCCTGATGCAAGTCGGCTTTGGCCGATCCCACCTCCGCGGAGTCCAGGATGGCCAACACGTCGCCTGGGGCGACAGGGTCACCCAAGTCCCGTCGAACATCAGCCACGATGCCCGCGGCACGCGGCGCAAGCCGTGCATATCGGTTTGCGTTGTACACAATTTTTGCATTCCGTGTGATTGTGGCCGTGAGGGGTTGTTCCTCGATGTTAACGAACTTGAGGCCGGCTGTCTGAACAATTTCTGGCGATTGCAGCCGTACAAGTGTTGCGGATTTGGTGCAACTTGAAGAAGGCGGTTGGGCGGCCCGCGGTGCGTTCCCATTCCGGTATGGAACCGTCGGAGACGCCCATGCCGTGAGACTCGCCGCCGCTCCGAGAAGGCACGGGGCTGCGAGGCACGTCACGAGTCGTAAATATTTCATACAAACCATGTTTTGCTCCGAATACTATGGCGACAATCATTCGCCCGTGTGTACCGCTATCTTTCCCTGTGGGATCTCTATGGCTTCTTGTCTTTCAAGGATGGATTGCACAAAACGCATTGTGATTCGGGCACGCTGTGCTCAGTGCACCAATCGCCAGCAGCCTTGAAGGCCTTTTCAAGGTGGGGCCGACACTTGACGCAGAGGGCTTCGGCTACGTCGTGTTCTTTGCAAAAGCCGTCGGATTTGATCAGTTCCGGCGTGCAGAAGGGACATTTCGCCGGATCGATTCCATGCACGCACGCGCCTGGGACCGCAGGTGCGGTGGCTTCGGCGCCCACAGCACCGTGGCCAGAGCCGGGATTGGCTTTGCCCTTAAGTTCGGGGTGACACTGCACGCACTGCGAATCCGGTGCCTCATGAGTTTTGCACCAATCGCCCTTGGCGCGGAAGGCCGTCTTCAGGAAGGGACGGCATTGGTAGCAGAGTGCTTCCGAAACACCATGTTCGCCGCAGAATCCCTGCGAAGCAACGAGGCTGGGCGTACAGAACGGGCACTTGTCCTTGCGGATTTCGTGGGGACAACGATCGGCATCGCCGGCCTGCGCGCTCTTCGCCGAGGAGCCTGACTGCGGGTCATCGCGCCGACAACCGCTCATCACGGGGAACGAAGCGGCAAGCGTTAACAACAATGCGGTCGAATAGCCATTCATGGACGAATTCCTCTCTGAATCTTGTTAACCAAATTGGCCGTCGCTTCTGACGACGTGTCCTGAAAAACGATGGAAACCCGAATCCTCACCGGTGCAAAGAGCACAAAGCAGGGGAAAACAAAGATGGGCGCGCAGTCGGCCCGAATCAGATCAGCAGAGGTAATACGCGATATGCGTCGGGGGGGAATTCGCGGGGTTCAGGCTGAAGGTGGAATTCGCCAACCTGCAAGGCCAACGAAGCGTCGTATTCGAACGACAACGCAAACAAACTAGTTAAAGATAATTGAGATTTGCCGGCGATAACGCCGTGCGCAGAGCAGAAGCAATGATCTGCCCCTTCATCGTCGGGGTCAGAAGGTTCAGCAGGCGCGTCTGAGGGCGTGTCGTGGCGATTGCAACAACCCGTAGGTGCACGTTCGCGGTCGCCGGAATCGACACGGAACCCACAAATGATCGGGCAAGCCAGACCGACCCACGCGACGAGTGAAAATGAAAAAGTTCTACGCATTTTCATTACAGAGTATATCGGCGACCAGGCCCGGTTGTCCACTATTTCTTTCGGCTGCGCTTGATAATCCGCGGCTTTTTCGGCCCGGTTATGGCCAGGGTGTGGAAACCGGTGGTTGTTTGCCCTCTTTCGGAAGGACCGCAATGACTCCAGAAGCCGCGACTCCATTTGGCACACCAAAACATCGTTAGCGCTCACGTTTCCAGATCAAACGATCCAAGCGTTTTACGGGTTGTCTATTCCCGTGCCAGTGTGTTGATGAAGCGTGTGATGCGCCGCGTGAGGCGCGAGGCAATCGTCTCGGAAACGCCGGACATCCGCACGCAACCGGTCACTCCGTAATGCAGGCCTTCGGCCTCAGGAAGAGCAATCGTCACTTCGAAATAGGGCCGCCGCGCCTGTTGCGTTTGCGGATCGACGACAATCTCTCCGCCGGCAAGCTGCGTGAGGGGCGACAAAATTTCGCTACGCGATCCTGCGGGCGCAACCGCCACCACGAATCCGGTCAGGGTTTGCCCGGCCGCGCTGGCCGCACGGAATTCCACACGATCGCCCACGCTGGGCCTTGCGCGCACATAGTCATCGTCGTCCAGCAACGCCTTCACACGCCATGTGCCCGATACGATCAACCCTACGGCCGAACCTTCCGGAAGAAACGTCCCGATGTCGCGGTCACGCAGACCCCTGACGATCAGCCCGGAGGATGGGGCGGCGATTTGCAGTTCCACCAGACGCTGTTTGCGTTCCACCAGAGCGGCTTGCAGCGTAGCCTGCTGCTGTTCCTCCTGCAGCGCCCTCGCCGGTTCCTTGATCAGGAATGCGTCGCGGCGGGTGCGCGTGGCATCGATCTGGACTTGCGCCTGCGCAATGGACTCCTCCAGCGAGTCATTGGTGAGTTCGACCAGAGTCATCCCCGATGCGACGACGTCCCCCGTTTCGCCATGGACTTTTGACACAAAGCCTGCCTGGCGGGTGTGCACGGGCGTTTCGCGTTCCGCAGCGATCAGGCCCAGTGCGTATACGCGGGTCGGCAACGGCAAAAGTACTGTCACAGCGGGAAGCACCACCAGGAGGAGCACGCCCATCACCACCGCGTGCAACCGCACCGGCGCAGTCTCCTCTGCATGCCAAAGGTAATTCACCAATCTTGCGGCGGTTCCGAAGACCGATTTCGAGAGATAGACCACGGCCAGCACCATGCCCACGAGAAACATCTTGGACACGAAAATCGCGGCGATGGTAAAAAGGAGCGTCACTCGATACAGCGCCGCCGCCGAGCCAAAGATCAGCAGCGTGGCGCGCAGCCGCAGGCCCGGCTCCCGATCGCCAATCGGCAGACGAAGAAAGACCCGCTTCAATACGGCCATCAGAAATGCGTTCGATCGCGCGCGCAGATTGGGAAGACCAAGAATGTCGCTGAGTACATAATACCCATCGTACCGCATGAGCGGATTTACGTTGAACAATATAGTGATGACGCCCGCAAGGAAAATCGCGTCGTAGGCCACGCTGTTGACGAGTGATGGACCGGTCGTGGCCCAGACAAAGACGGCAATGGCGGCGAGAATGCTCTCCACATACATGCCTGCCAGGCAGACGATGACTCGGTTGCGTGTACGCGGAAAGCCCCAGCACGCCGTCGCGTCCACATACGCACAGGGCGTGAACAGGATGAAGTATGCCCCCATTTCCGGGACGTGTCCGCCGAAGTGTTTGCATGCATAGGCGTGACCGAACTCGTGACACGTCTTGAGCACAACGAGCGTGAGCCACATGAGCGGAAGGTTTTGCCCCGCGAGCAGTCCCTGGAGGGGAGCCTTCAAGTCCGAATACCGCGCCCAGAGCACATAGCCCGCGGCGACCATCAACATCAGCCAGGCGGCAAAGGCGGCTGGGCTGAACAGGGGTCGCGCCCACTGCATCGTCCGGTTGAGGAATGCATCCGGATTCCACAGCGGCACACGCAGGAAGAGAATGCTCCCGATCAGCGCCCGGCGTCTGGCCCGCCCTCTCGCCTGAAAGCGGCGATACAGCACCTTGTCGTCCGCGATGGGAAGGCGCAGGAATCCCAGCCGGTGCAGTTCCATAATGAACTGATAGAAGATCTCCTCGTCCTCGGCATGCGCCTTGCCTGCGGCGCAAAGCGCATCAAAGATTTCTCCAAGGGTATGATGCGCCCGAATCCCCACCAGAACTTCGTAATCGGCGGGGTCCAGTCGATGACTGTTGAAGGTCACCGGATCCCGCACCACATACGCCGGCGCGCCGCGGAAGACGTGTCGTGAAACCTCGAGATCGTCGCGCACATCGACCTGCGCGGTGCGCAATCGCGCCGCCAGCGAGAGTTGTCCCGGAGGTGTGTAAGCCGTTGCAGCGCTCATAGCCAGAAATTCAGTCGCAGGTAATCCACCGCTCTATGCAGCGCGACCCACCAGACGCGCCGCGAGCCTATCTGCACACGGGCGACCCCTTCCATTCCGGAGCGCAGCCACTCTTCCCTCGCCTGGATATCCGCTTCGGCGAGGATCACGTTGCGTCCGTCCACGACCTGTGCGCTTTCCAGTACGCGATTCACCTGGAACTTCACCGGTTGATTGGGCCTTGCGAATGCCGCGAACAAACCGGCCTGGCCTGATGCCAGGTCCGCAGCGGCGCTTTGGGGAACGTGCAGCTCCAGCGTCCACGCGGTATGCGGAGCGATCTCGAAGAGCGTCTCGCCGCGTGCCGCCACTGCGCCGATGCGCTTGCGCAAATCTCCGCGCACCACCATTCCGGCGAACGGCGCGCGGATATAAGCCTGCTCAAGCCGGCGGCGCACGATGTCCAGTCGGACGCGGACCAGTTGCTGTTGTGCCACGGCAAGTTGATATTCCACCGGATCGTTCGTTGCCAGCGCCTGGTCTTTCGATGTCTCCCACACCGCAACTTGCGCGAAAAGTTCCGCTTTCTGCTGGTCCAGATCGCGATGATCCAGTTCGCAGAGCACTTCGCCCGCGGCCACCTTGTCTCCCGCGATTTTCGATGCTGAGGCGATCAGCGCGTCATAGGGCGCTGCGAGATGCCGGCTTTCCGCCGGCTGCACCGTGCAATCGACCGTCACCTTGTAGTTCATCGTGCCGAAGGCCATGAAGCCCAGCGTGAGCAGGAGGGCGGCTGCGAGGACTCTCGCCCCAGGATGACCGGGAGTGATCACTGCGCGTACCGCATTGCCGATACTGTCGGACACATGCCGCGGCAGTCCGCGACTGGCCCGGCGCAGCAGCCGGAGCGCCAGGGCATAAGGCTCCACTTTGGCGCGTAGCTCCGCGAGTTGCGACGTCAAGAATGGTTGATCCGCCCGGCGTCGAAAGCTGACCACCGCCGTCGTTTCGTCGCCTGCCTTGAGCGGCATGGAGGCGACGGCGTCTCCCCGTGCGATGGCCTGCCACTGCCGATGCAGTCGGTAGCCGCCCACGACCTCATCCCCTGACCAGTCCCCGCCGCCACCGGCCACGATGATGGCATCCGCATCCAGGCACTCTTCCATCGCCGCGCGAATTGCGGCCGCACCAGGACTGTGCGATGAGACGTTATCCAACCCGGAAATGGAAACGATTCGGACGTTGTGTCGGCGCACCAATCCCAGTGCAACCTGCTCGCAGCTCAGCTTGGAACACAGTTCGTTGGTCAGTGAGAACGCCAGCTCTTCAACTGTTTCGCAGGAAGCCGCACGGCGGAGCGACTGTGTCTGGGCCGTGGAGGGCGCGGGCGCTGCTCCCGGGCTTTGCACATCGTCCGGCACTCCGCCGCGCCCCACGAATTCCACCGCGAACGAAGTCAGTCGCGTCATCGACTCCAACGTGGCGATCAGACTGGTGAGGTCGACCTCTTCTTCCGGGGAAACCACCAGCGCGATGGCGCCAATGGCCGGCCCGGTCGGGTCGAAGATCGGGGCCGACAAATAAGCGAGTTTCGCCTTGCCGGTCCTGGCGCGAAGCAATTTCGCCCGTGGACGCGGCTCGCCCAACGAATCTGTCAGAAAGGACTGAACGCTCTCGCGCCAGAAGCGCGGGTCGGTCGGACCGACGTGATGTTCCTCCTGGAAAACCTCAGAGGCATAGCGGACGTAGATTGCGCCATAGGGGCTGGCGAAGTATCGTGCGATGCAGGTGAGTGCCGAGCGGAGAAACTGTCCGGCCGAAGCACTCTGCCGTGCCTGTGCGACGATGTCCGCCAGGACCTCCGAGAAACTGACCGGAGTGGCGCTGCCGGCGCCTCCATGCGCCGCCGTCTGCGGATCATGGGCTGGATTAAGTTGATTCTCGGCTGGAGACACGATCCTCCTTCGTGGCGATGAAACCCGCGACTAGCGGACCAGGGCCGCACCTGGCTTGTCGACGCGGGTGGGCAGAACAATCGGCTTGAAGAATGCGAAGCCCGCTTCGAAGGCATCTTCGCGCACCAGGCGGCAGCGCACGCAGCGTGCGAATGTCAGCGGCAGGTCGACGGTCTGGCGGTCGAATTCCAGGCGGTAGATGTCGCCTACGCGCGGCGGCAGGGGAAACAATGCGCTGCATCCGCCCTCGGAGACATCTCCTGTCACTCCCTTTAGTTTGAACTTCAACAGATCACTTGCATTGCCGCTTTGCAGCACCACGGCCGTTTTAATCACGCGGCGGAAGTGGGCGCGCTGGCGCTGAATCTCCGCGGTCGTGTTGCGACCGAGTTCCTGAAGCAGGTCAAATGCCTGATCGCTGTTCAGCGGGTCGTCTGAAGCCGATTCGTCAAACATGGTTCCCATTCCCGATTACCCAGCTACGGGCCACGCCTGTCCGCCGCCGCGTCCGAACTCCGAGCGGCAGGGCGATCTCCCGTGTTGAATTCCGCCGCCACCTTGATTCCCGCGATCCACAACTGGTCGGCATTGTCCACCGTAACTTCGACGCGAAACGTCTGGCTCCCGCCGTCGCCGACCCGGCTGGCGAAGGACACCACGCCCTCCCGTACCGGCCAGCGATCATCCGCCGGACGTACACGCACCCGATCACCCACCTTGAGCGCCGGCGCAAGATGGAGCGGACAATCCAGCGGTACCGTCAGCGGATCAAGCTGCGCCAGTGTCACCACAGGCTCGCTTTCATTGACCGTCTCGCCGAGTTCCTTCAAATACCGCGTCACATAACCGTCAAACGGCGCAACGGCACGGAACTGTTCGAGCGTCCGCCGTTCGAGTTGCGCCGTCTGCTTGTCTTGTTCGTGCACAAACCGTGCGATCCGCAGTTCCACACCGCGTATGCGTTCTGCGGACAGAGCATCGGAAAGCTCCTTCCGCGATGCGAAGTCCTGTCCCGAAGAGTCCGCGATAAGCTGGATCCGCTCCAGATCGCGGTGCGCCTGCTCCCAGCGTGCCTGCGCCAGTTCGATGTCCAGCGTTGAGGCGGCACCCGCCTCGGCCATCAATGCCCGCGACTCCTGGCCGCTGTCATCCAGCGCAAACACCAAGTCACCCGTTTTGACGATGGTCCCCTCGGTCGCAGCGATGCGCGTCAGGCGACCAGGTTGAACCGATGAAAGAGTCGCCTGCCTTGACGGTGTTGTGATCCCGGCGACCGCTTGGGGTCTGGCTGACCCGTCCGGTTCGACCGCGGGCGAAATCACTCCCGTTGGCCACAGGACCAATGCCCCGGCCAGCCAGCGACATCGCCGCGCACAAAAATGGTGATTGTTCTGCCGCATAACTTCTGCCTTGGTTCACCTGATTCTGCGGCTGAGGGTGGCATGCCAAAGCCCAGCCATATCGGGCGCCGGCATGGCGGCGCTTCGCTTGACCATGCCACCCGCAAGTTCAAATGAACCAGAGCACCACCTCTTGATGCAAGTCTTTCTCCCTCGAACAGTCCCTGTTATTTCTTTCGGGTTGGGGGGCGGAAAAGAAAAGCGGGAAATCCGCGATCATGCTGTGTGGCGATAATCATCTTGGCATGAGAGTCCCAAAAAAAGGCGCGGCCGTTGGAAATAAATCTCCAACGCCGCGCCTTGCTGTGAACCGGACGAATATTCAGTCCATACGTTATCGACGGCGAGTCGTCGATCCGTTGCGGTCTCCCTGCTCATCACGCTCGCTGCGGCCCAGTCCTCGAAGGGAGCCCCAGAGCTGCGCGAAGAAACCCATTCCTGCGGCCGCCGGCATGGCCGGGGCGAGGTCGCCACTCCCATTCTCGCCGCGTTGCGATGATTCTGCTTGAAGCGTCGATCCGTCGTCTTCCTGGTATCGCGCGTCGCCATCGTGACCGCGAGACCCATCCGAAACACCGCGGTTGGCCTGTTCCACGTCGTGGCCGCCGGCATCCTCGCCGAGGTTCGCCAGGGCAGGGCCGAGTTCGCCTGCCTCCCCGCCATTGGTTGCAACGTCATAGAACAGATCCTGAACATTGAACAGGCCCGCACCAGCGCCCACCAGTTGTTCCAGCCCACGAGGATTGAGCACCACGTCATTGAGCACCATTTCCTCAGCCGCCAGAAAACCCTGTGGGACATCGGCGGCGTCACGGGAGAATTCAGGGCTGGCCGAAGGCGCCTCGTCGTTGCCCGGATCGGCATCGTTCGAACCTGCCAGTTGCGCCATGGAGTGCGCGGCCTGGGGCATTTCGTGATCGTGATACTGCAGCGGATCCATGATGGACATGGCTTCCGTGCCATCCCATGACACTGCACGATCACCGGCCGATTCCGTGTCGTCGAACCCCTCTGTCGCGGGTGGCTGCATTGCGCTATCACCGTTGACCAATCCCAATGCCGGCTCGTCCCCAGAGCCGGAAACTGGTGCGACCGGCTCATTGGTCTGCGTCGGGTTGGAAGCCATCGGCGGCGTCACGGGCAACGGGCTCTCAACTCCGGGCGCGGACGGGATTACAACCGCAGGCCCCTGGACCGAGGTTGCATCGGTTGCAGCATTGGTCACGGGAGCACTGGACTCTGTTCCGCTCATCGTGGCAACCGGTGCTGCCACCGCTTCTGGCGGAGGCGTGTTCACCGTCACCGTCACCGTGACCGGCGCGGCGTTGGTGTTGGTGCTCGACACGTTGCTCGTCGTGGTCGGCGATTCCGCCTCAGTGGTCACCTTCTGCGAGGTGACCGGCGCGTCCTTTGCTTCAATAGGGACATTGCCAGCCGCATTCGGTGTCACACTGGGGGTGGCCGGTGCGGTCGCCGTCTCTGCCGGCGCGTTAGCAACGGGTTGAGTCAATCCAGCGTCGGTGCTGGTCGCGGCGGGAGCCACAGCAGCATTGTTGCCCACGCCATTTTCGCTGACGGTCGGGTTAGTGCCGCCATCCTGCACCGAGGATGTTGTGCTGCCAAGCCTGACGTTTTCCACGTTGGTATGGTGGATGGTGTACGACCCGCCCCCTTCCAACGAAACATCAATGCGCCCCTCGCTCTGGGTCAGCTGATCGGCACTGTGATGTGAAAGGTCGATCGTGTCGGTACCCTTGCCACCGTCGACGTGATACTCGTCGCCGGCCTGGGCATGCTCAAACACGAAGGTGTCCTTACCTTTATCTCCGTAAAGATCATCATTGCCTCCCGAGCCGTGCAGGACATCGTTACCATCACCGCCGCGCAGCACGTCGTTGCCGTCACCGCCGTCGAGGACGTCATTTCCGCCGCCGCCTTTCAGGGAGTCGTTCCCTGCACCGCCGTGAAGGGTGTCGTTACCCGCGCCACCGGTGAGCGTGTCTTTGCCTGCGCCGCCATCGAGGGTGTCGTTGCCGTCACCGCCGTCGAGG
>CXWL01001164.1_pt1 | contig 93939 bp, 71 predicted proteins | sample 590931 | NCBI WGS metagenome assembly CXWL01 (sample SAMEA3498368, study PRJEB10139) | groundwater metagenome | biome: water well; material: biofilm material | place: Germany | collected 2015-04-27 | reverse complement strand
GCAGTGGCGCCCGGCGACGTCGTGCTGACTCTCGGTGCCGGCGACATCTATCGGCTCGGCGAGCTCCTGGTCGCCCAAGAGGCCAGCGGGCCGCCCGTCGGTGGCGAGCCGGCTGCCGCCAACGCGGCGGGCGGGGAGGGCCAGCCATGAGCGTGCCCTACGTGGCGCCCATCGACCGGCCGTTCGCCCGTGACGCCGGCCGTCCGGGCAGCGACCGCGACGGCGTCCAGCCCTACCGCCGGCCGGTCACGCCGGCCCGCCGGCGGCGGCGGACCGCCTTCGCGCTGGCCGGCCGGTTCGCGCTCGCGGCCGCCATCGTCGCCACGCCGGTCGTCGCTGGCGTCTGGCTCCTGCGCCTGCCGCGCCTCGGACTGGCGGCGATCGAAGTGGAAGGGCTCGGACGCGTCGAGCGCGGCTACGTCGACCGCACCCTGGCGAGCGTGCGCGGCCAGAATCTCCTACTCCTCGACCTCGCGGCGGTGCAGGCCAGCCTGCTCCGCCACCCCTGGGTCGCCGGTGTCGAGGTGGCGAAGGAGATGCCCAACCGACTGCGCGTCAAGGTCACCGAGAAGCAGCCGGTCGCCCTGCTCGCTCGCGGCGGCGGGCTCGAGTACCTCGACGCGGCCGGCGACAGCATCGCCCCCGTCGACCGCGCCCACGGCACGGCCAACCTACTGCTGATCGCCGACCCCTCTGGCGATGCGTCCACCCGCCGGGCGGCGCTCGCGCTGGCTGGCGAGGTGTCCCGCGCCAATGCCGAGTGGGGCGCCGAGCTGGTGCAGATCGACGTCCTCGGCGACGACGACTACCGCTTGACCACCAAGGCGCTGCCGTTTCCCGTCCTCGTGCGCGCCGGCCAGGTCGCCGCCCGGGTGAGTGACCTCGTGCCGCTTCTACCCGAGCTTCTGCGCCGCTACGGCGCGATCCAGAGCGTCGACCTGCGCTTCGATCGCCGGATCATCGTCCAGCCGGTAGCGGTCGATCCAGCCGAGCTGCCGGCCACTCCAACACCGCCCGCCGACCTATCCCCGCTGGCCACCAGCGACTGAACACCTGACCTGATCGACACTTCCATGCCATTGATTTCGAACTTCTTACATACCGCGAGAGGGTGAAGCGAATGCCGAAACCGGAAACCAGCTACGTAGCCATCGACGTCGGATCGTCGAAGGTCGGCGTGCTCATCGGCAAGCGAGCCGACGATGGCGGCGTCGAAGTGGTGGGCCGCGGCCTGGCCCCCAACCGCGGCACCCGCAAGGGCAACGTCGTCAACGTCGAGGCCACCGTCGACGCCTTGAAGGCGGCCGCCGAAGAGGCCGAGGTGATGGCCGGCCTCGAGGTGTCGCGCGCCTACGTAGGCGTCGCCGGAGTCGACACCAGGAGCGTCAACTCGCGCGCCATGGTCTCCGTCGCCAGCCGCGACCGCGAGATCCGGCGCCAGGACATCCAGCGCGTGATCGACGCCGCCCAGTCGGCGGCCCTGCCCTCCGACCGCCAGATCCTGCACGCCATTCCGCAGGAGTTCATCGTCGACGAGCAGGGCGGCATTGCCGATCCGCTCGGCATGCTCGGCAGCCGCCTCGAGGTGATGGTCCACTTGGTGACCGCCCACGTCACCCGCTGCAAGACGCTCCTGACCTGCGTCAACCGCGCTGGCATCGAAGTCGCCGAGATGGTCTTCGAGCCCCTCGCCACGGCGGAGGCGGTCCTCTCCCATGACGAGCGCGAGCTCGGCGTCCTGTTGATCGACATCGGCGCCGGCAACTCGGCCTATGCCCTGTTTCAGGAAGGCGAGATTCACCACAGCGCGGTGATGCCGATCGGCGCCGGCCACTTCACCAGTGACCTCGCCCAGATCTTGAAGACCCCGTTTGCCGACGCCGAACGCATCAAGGTCAAGGAGGCCTGCTGCCTCGCCGGCATGGTCGCCGAGGACGACGGCGTGTCGGTACCGAGCGTGGCGGGCGGCACCGCCCGCGTGGTGCCCAAGCGCGAGCTGTGCGAGATCCTCCAGCCGCGCGCCGAGGAGCTGTTTGCCATGGTGCGCGAGGACCTGGTCAAGAGCGGCTGGGACGAGTCGCTCAAGGGGGGTGTGGTGCTCGTCGGCGGCGGTTCGCAGCTCGACGGTCTGCTCGAGATGGCGGGCCAGATCTTCGAGGCACCGATCCGCTACGGCCTGCCGCGCGGGCTCGGCGGCCTGGTCGACGTGATCAGCGATCCGACTTGGTGCACGGCCTCGGGCCTTCTCCACTACGCGCGGGCCGCCGAGGAGCATCTCGCCCGCTCCGGCCGTCGCCCCGGCTTCGGCGTCAAGGCGATGATGAGCAGCATCCGCGGCCTGCTCCAGGATCTCCTGTGAGCGCCGCTTTCGCCGTCGACCACGAGGTGCCGGGAGCCGCCGTGCAGTGGCTCGGCATCGACCTCGACCAGGGCGCCGACGCCGACGCGGTGGCTGCCGACGAGCTCTCCGCGATCGAGTGGCGCCGCCGCACCCCGCTCTCCGTCCTTGCCGAGCGCCGGCGCCAACGCGCGCTCGCCCATGCCTTCGACCACGAGCTCGAGCTCATCTTCGGCCGCTAGCCTCCGACCTGAAAGGGGACATCCATGATCCTGTTCGACGACACCAAGGGCTTACCCACCAACGAGGGCGGGGATGTCGTGCCCGCCAAGATCAAGGTCGTCGGCGTCGGCGGCGGCGGCGGCAACGCTGTCAACCGCATGATCGCCGCCAATTTGCGCGGCATCGACTTCATCGGCGTCAACACCGACCTGCAGGCGCTGCACAAGTGCCGGGCCCCCAACAAGCTCCAGCTCGGCTCCTCGATCACGCGCGGCCTCGGCGCCGGCGCTGACCCCGAGGTCGGCAGGAAGGCCGCCCTCGAGGACACCGAGCGGCTTCTCGAGCTGCTCGACGGCGCCGACATGGTGTTCATCACCGCCGGCCTCGGCGGCGGTACCGGCACCGGCGCGGCGCCGATCGTCGCCTCGCTGGCCTCCGAGATCGGTGCGCTGACGGTCGCCGTCGTCACCAAGCCGTTCGGCTTCGAGGGCCGGCGCCGGATGACCATCGCCGAGCGCGGCGTCGAGGAGCTGCGGGGCGCGGTCGACACCCTGATCACCATCCCCAACGAGCGCCTGCTCAACTTCGTCGAGCGCGGCACGCCGCTCGCCGAGGCCTTCCGCATCGCCGACGACGTACTGCGGCAGGCGGTGCAGGGCATCAGCGACCTGATCACCATCCCCGGCGAGATCAATGTCGACTTCGCCGACGTACGGGCGATCATGAGCGGCATGGGCATGGCGCTGATGGGCACCGGTGTCGCCCGTGGCGAGAACCGCGCGATCGAGGCGGCACAGCGGGCGATCAGCTCGCCGCTCCTCGAGGAGACGTCGATCGAGGGCGCCAAGGGCGTGCTGCTCAACATCTCGGGCGGCCATGACCTGACGCTCCACGAGGTCGCCGAGGCGGCGCGCATCGTTGCCGAGGCGGTCGACGCCGACGCCAACATCATCTCGGGCATGGTGATCGACCCCGAGCTGTCCGAGGAGATGAAGGTGACGGTGATCGCCACCGGCTTCAAGTACGCCTCGGTCGACCGCGTCCGCGCCGTCCTCCAGCCGACCGCGGCGATGGGTCCGGTGGGCAGCGGTCGCGTGACCAACACCCCCGCGAGCATCAGTCGCGCGAGCTCCCAGCCGCTCACGCCGCTGCCCCTCGCGGCGTCGTCCAATGGTCGCAACGAGCCGGAAGAACGGCGCGAGGAGCCGGCCGACATCCCCTTTTACCGCAAGTTCCTGGCGCACACCGTGGGCAATGACCCGGGCGGCTTCGGGCCGAATCTGTCGACGGTCGACGACTTCGACATCCCGACCGTCTTGCGCAAACAGATGGACTGAGCTCGCACCTTCTCCCCTGCGGAACGAGAGGCCCTGGCCGGCTGCGCCAGGGCCTCTTCGTTTTCAGCCCCGGCCCGGCCTGGCCCGGCCCGGCGTGGCCCGGCCCGGCCTGGCCCGGCCCTGCCACGCCGTGGCCACACGCCGGCGCGGCCTGCGGGCCTAGGATGCCCGCGGCTTGCCGATGACTTTCACCTCGCCACGCGAACACCAGCTCTGGACCGCCGCCGCCGGCTACTTCGCCGCCATCCTGGCGGCGGCCTACTTCGTCCGTTTTGGCGTCGACGCGCTGCGTCGGCACGGCTGGTTGACGGCCACGTTCTGGACGCTCGCCGCGGCGATTGGCATCGGCCTCCTGCTAGCCGCCCTGCGTGCCCGACCGGGCTGGCGGCAGCTCGTGGTCCTGCTCGCCACCGGCAGCGCGTACGTCGTCGCTTTTCACCAACTGCGCCAGATCGAGGAGCGACTCCACCTCTTCGAGTACGGTCTGCTCGCCATCCTCGTCGAGGCCGCGCTCCGGGCGCGCGAGCCGGCGCGGCCGCTGCGCGCCGCGGGCCTCGCCGCGGCCCTGACGGCGGCCGCCGGCTGGCTCGACGAGCTATGGCAGGGGCTTCTCCCCAATCGCTACTACGACCTGCGCGACGTCGGCTTCAACGCCGGAGCGGCGGTCCTCGCCCTCGCTGCCCTCGCCGCCTGGCGCCGGGCCGCCCGGCGGCCGCCGAGCGTTGCGTTCGCGCGCGGCTCGCACTAGCCTCTGTGCCTTACGGTCTGGAGGTCGTACCGATGAGCGTGCTCTCTCTTGCCCAACCCGCCTACACCGCCGACCTCGCCGCGATGCTCGACCAGGCCGTCCTGGCGGGCAGCCCCAAAGCCATCACCGAAGCCGTCAAGGACGGGCTCGTCGAGCTCATCACCCACGGCCGTCTGCACGTGCCCGACACCTTCAAGGCGCCACGCAGCGACACCTACGCCCGTCGCCTGTTGCTCGAGAACCGCGAGCTCGGCTACCAGGCGATCGTCATGACCTGGGGCGTCGGCCAAGGCACCATGCTCCACGATCACGCCGGCATCTGGTGCGTCGAGGGCGTGGTCGAGGGCCAGATCGAGGTCGAACAGTTCGACCTCGTCGAGCAGCGGACGGCCGACTACCGCTTCGAACGCCAGGGCTCGATCCGCGCCGGCGTCGGCAGCGCCGGGACGCTCATCCCACCGTTCGAGTACCACACCATCGCCAACGCCCTGCCCGATCGCCCGAGTGTCACCCTGCACGTCTATGGTGGCGAGATGACCCACTGCGGCGTCTACGCCCCCCGCGGCGACGGCTGGTTCACCCGCCAGGAGAGGGAGCTCCGTTTCTCCAATTGACGGCGGAGCACCGTTTCGGCGGTTGAGTGCGACCCGCGCGGTTAGAACCCTGTCACCGCCGCGCGACTGACCTCCGTTTCTCGACCTGAGCCGGGCTAGGATCGGCGGCATGTCCATCCAGCCAGGCGAACGCGTCCCCGACACCACTCTCTGGATCCGCACCCCCGACGGCACCAGGGCCCTGACCACCGCCGAGATCTTCGCCGGCAAGCGGGTCGTCCTCTTCGCGGTGCCGGCGGCGTTCTCGCCGAGTTGCTCCGACGTCCACCTGCCCGGCTACCTGGCGCGGGCGGACGAGCTGCGCGCGGCCGGCGCCGAGACGATCGCCTGCCTGTCGGTGAACGACGGCTGGACGATGGGAGCCTGGGGCAAGGTCGCCGGCGTCCGCAACGAGATCCTGATGTTGGGCGACCAGAACCGCGACTTCACCAGCGGCATGGACCTCGAGGTCGACCTCACCGACTTCGGCGACGGCATCCGCAGCCGCCGCTACGCCGCGGTGGTCGACGACGGCGTCATACGCTGGCTGGCCGTCGAGCCGGGACCGGGGGTCCACGTCAGCGGCGCAGACGACGCCCTCGCGGCGCTGGCCATGCTCGGCTCAGTCGTCTGAGCTGCAAGAGCCGTTCGGCAGGGTCCTGAGCCGAACTGGCGTGCAGGCGCGCACAGCATGCGGTCATCGCCCGCAAGAAGGGCCTACCTGGCGGAAGCGTCCTCGCGACGCGGGGTTTTGTATTCCGCCCTGGGCCTGCAGGTGGCAGTCTCAGTCTGCTGCTACGACGGCGGAACAAAGGGGCACAGATAGGAATGGCCACCTTCAATCACCGTTGCCGCTCCAGTGGCCGGCACTTGTGTTCAGGTAGCTGCCGGCACGTAGGTCCGTGGACAGAAGTAGGGCGAGGAGCGCTGTTCGAGCAGGTTGCGAGAACCTCACTGGGCCACCACCAGCGTCGCGTGTTCCCAGAGTCCGCCTAGCTCCCTGATCAAGGCCCAGGCTCCCAGAACGTAAGGGATCTCACGGAGCTCAGGGTAGAACTGCTCCATATACTGCGAGGGCACGACCGCGGTGACACTCTCGTTTTTTCCGCGAAAGACCTCCACCTTCCATGCGCCGAGGTCGGGCACGCCGGCCGCCGCCTTCTGGACGGCCTCGAGCTGAAGCTCACTGGCGTTGGCACTCAGGTAGCCGCTCTCCTCCAGCAGCTGCCGCATGCGCTGGGTATCCTCGGGTGGGAGTCTGAGTCCCCTCCGCTCGAGCAGAGCCCCTCCAGGAGCACTTCGGCTGAGCTCGACCGTCCCGTCGGTCCTCAGCTCGAAGAGGTTGTAGTAGATGGCCATGCCCCCGTAGTCCCGGATCCGTATCAGGGGCTCGGGGCCTTCACGAGCGAGGACGAGGGTCGTGCCTGTGGCAAAGACGGTCGCCGCCAAGAGCGCGAATTGCCAACGAGCCGACGCGAGCTGCCGCATATCTCCTCCCGGCCGGGCGGTGCGGAGTCGATCCGGCTTTCAGGCCAGTGTAAGCCTTCGAGGCGCCTCCAACCATGGGCTGACCCGAGTTAACGACGGCATCGAGAGTTACCGCCGCGGGCCGTCGAGAGCGACGGCGGCCTGTTGCGGAGCCGCAGTGTCGCTCAACCTACCCCATCAGCCGACCCGCGACGAAGAATCGCCACCCCTCGCGCGTAGAACGGGGCGACGGCGCGCGTTTGCTACCATCCGCGGCGACGTTAGGAGGAGACGCGCATGACGACGTTCGAGGACGCCAAGGCCCAGCGCAACTGGCTGGAACGGCTGGGCGAGAAGATCCCGGGCTTCCGCGGCTTTCAGGACCGCGAGCTGCGGCGCGACGTGGACAAGGGGCTGCGCGAGCAGCTCGCCAAGAACCTCGAGGCGGTCAAGGCCAACCTGCGGCGCAAGGCGGCTGCGCTGACCGACGCCGGGGCGATCACGGCGCTCGGCGGCGTCGAGCGCCTCGACCGTCGGATCGAGGGCCTGGCGCAGGCCATCCGCTTCACCGACTACGGCGCCACCGGCCTCTTCGACGCCGTCAAGATCGGCGACGCCGAGCTCGAGCGTCTCTACGCCTTCGACGACGGGCTGGCCGAGGAGATCGCCACGCTGGGCGCCGCGGTCTCGGTCGTGCCGGCCACTGCTGATGCCGCACCCGCCGCCCTCACCGATGCCCTGGGGATGCTCGAAGCCCTCGAGAGCAAGTGGGCGAACCGTCGCCAGGTCATCACCGCCGCCATTCCGCCGGCCCTTTGAGCCTTAGTCAGGAGCCAATGCCATGCAGGTCATTCAATACACCGACCCCACCGGCTCGACGATGGTGGCCCGCTGGCCCCGCGAAGGGACGGCGGAGATCCAGCTCGGCAGCCAGCTGATCGTCGAGGAGAGCCAGCAAGCGGTCTTCCTGCGCGATGGCAAGGCGCTCGACACCTTCGGCCCCGGCCGCCACACGCTGGCGACCCAGAACCTGCCGTTCCTCACCAAGCTGGTCGGCATCCCCTGGGACGGCAAGTCGCCCTTCCAGGCGGCGGCGATCTTCGTCTCGGCGAAGACCTTCGTCGACCTGAAGTGGGGGACCAAGGAGCCCGTCGTCTTCCGCGACAAGGAGCTGGCGATGGTGCGCCTGCGCGCCTTCGGCAAGTTCGCGGTGCGGGTGAAGAACGCCCAGGCCTTCGTCAACCAGCTGGTCGGCACCATGGGCATCTACACCTCCGACGGGGTCGAGGCCTACTTCAAGGACGTCATCGTCGCCCGGCTCAACGACCTCCTGGGCGAGACCCTGCAGACGATCTTCGACCTGCCCAAGGTCTACGACGAGCTGGCGATGGGCTTGAAGGCCCGCGTCGCCGAGGACTTCAGCAAGTACGGCATCGAGCTCGTCGACCTCTTCCTGGGCGCCATCACACCGCCGGAAGAGGTGCAGAAGCTGATCGACGAGCGCACCGGCATGGCCGCCCTCGGCAACCTCGACGCCTACATGAAGTTCAAGGCGGCGCAGGCGATGGGCGACGCGGCCAAGGCGCAGGGCACGGCCGGCGGCACCGTCGGCGCCGGCATCGGCCTGGGGCTGGGCGCCGGCATCGGCGCCATGCTCCCCGGCATGATGCAGTNNAGTGCGGCTCGCCGCTCGCCCCGGGCGCCAAGTTCTGCGCCAACTGCGGGACCAGGGTCGGCGGCTGAGTCACCGCCGCCCCGCAAGCCTGGTGGCGGCGCGCGGGCCCGGACGATGAGCGATCCCCTGAAGTGCCCGCAATGCGGCGGCGAGCTCACCCCGGCGTCGGGTGAGCGGGTGGTGCGCTGCCGCTACTGCGACGGGACGCTGTGGGTCGACCGCGGCGGCCTGGTCAGCCACTACTCGCTGCCCTGGCTCCTCGACCAGAACGCGGCCGGGGCGGCGCTGCGCCGGTGGATGGCGGGCAACCAGACGGTCAAGGACCTCGACCAGAAGTCGACGCTGACGGGGCTGGAGCGCACAGCCTTTCCGATGTGGTTGTTTCGCTTCGAGACGCCGCGCGGCGAAGCGGTCGTCGTCGAGCCGGCGGCGCCAACTCCCAATGCCCTGGTCGCCGACCTCCAGGTACCCGCCGGCAAGCTCGAGCCGTACCACGAGGCGGCCGCCGGTGTCGCGGCGACCGCCGCGACGGTGCCCCTCGAGACGGCCCGCGGCTGGGTCGGCGAACGCCTGGCCACTCAGCGCAACGACGGCGGCAGGCTGGTCGAGAACGCTCTGGTCGAGGTTCCCCTCTGGCACTGCGCGTACACCTACGGGGGCGCGAGCTACACCGCCCTCGTCGACGGCTCGACCGGGGCGGTGCTCGCCAGCGTCTTTCCGGCCAAGCGCGAGAGCCCGTTCATCGGCGTCGCCGCCCTCGGGCTGGTGCTGTTCCTGGTCGCCGGCCTGGCGTTCAGCAACCCGCTGCTCAAGCTCGCGAGCTACGCCGTGATCGCCGCACCGCTGTTCGGGCTGGCCTATGTGATCGCCCGGAAGGTGTGAGGGTGACTGACCCGGTCCTGCCACCGTTGCCGACGGCTGCCGAGCTCACCGCGGGGCCACCGGCAGCGCTTGTGAGCTCTCCTCCTGCCCGGGCCCGCGTCGGCGGTCTCGGCTGTCCACGCTGCGGCGGCAACGTGACGGTGCCCCTCGGCGCCCGCACCGCCACCTGCCCGTACTGCCACACCACCCATCTCGTCCTCGGCAGCGCCGGCGCCGAGCGCCTGGCGGTGCGTGCCAAGGTCGCCGCCCCGGCCGCCCGCGAAGTGCTCGAGACGTGGTTCGCCAAGGGCTGGAACAAGGACCCCAAGCTTTCAACCGAGGCCCGGATCGGCGAGGAGTTCCTCTGCTACCTGCCGTTTTACCGCGTGACGAGCGACGTGATTGGCCAGGCACTGGGCACCGAGCGCCGCGAGCGCTCCACCGGCAGCGGCAAGAACCGCCGCACCGAGGTCACCTACGTCGACGTCGAGCGGAGCGTCGAGCGCCACTGCGAAACCACGCTGCCCGCGGTCAACACCGCCGAGTGGGGCATCCGGCGGGTCAACCTGCAGGGCGACGAGCTCGTCGCGTTCGACGGCGAAGACCTCGAGCGCGGCGGCATGGTCTTTCCGCCGACGGTTTCCGCCGCCGATGCCTTCGATGCCGCCGTTGAGGGCTTCAAGGCAGCCAACGACCCGGCACGCGGGCTCCACGAGGTACGCTTCCGGCTGGTCGCCACCGTCCGCGACCAGCTGGCAGTGATCTTCTACCCGCTGTGGGTCGTTCGCTACGAGCATCGCGGCCGTGCCTACCAGGCCCTGGTCGACGCCGAGGACGGCACCCTCGCCTACGGCAAGGCCCCGGGCAACGACCTCTACCGTGCGACCATGCTGGTTGCTTGCGAAGCCGCGGCCTGCTTCGTCGCCACCAGCGCTGTCCAGTGGTTCGACGAGATCGAGCCGATGCTCGGCGGGCTGGCGGTCGGCGCCCTGATCTTCTACTGGGGCTGGAAGCGCTTTCGCTGGGGTGGCGAGATCGTCGAAGGCACCGGCACCGAGCCCGACTCGAGTCTACCCACCGGCCTGCCGAAGTTCTTGAGCAGCCGCATGGCGATGGCCAGGAAGCAGGTCTGACCGATGCGCCTGCAACCCCTGGACTGCCCGAGCTGCGGCGCCGCCCTGGCCGCCGACCAAGGCGACGTCGTCTACTACTGCACCGCCTGTCGCAACGGCTACCGGCTGGTCGACCCGGCGGCAGAGGCACCGACCCCGGCCGACGGCAGCGCCGAGCCGAAGCCTCGCCTCCTGGTGCCGGTCGACGTCCGTTTCGTCGCCGTGCCGAGCGTCGCGGCGAGCCGCCACCTGCCGTTCTGGCTGCTGCCGGCACGAGTCACCATCCACGAGCGGCGGGCCACCGGCCGCAGTGTTTCCGGGCTCCTGCGGGCGTTCCTCGGCGCCAGCGAGGCCGCCGCGACGTCGGGTGCCGCCTACTTTCTGGTGCCGGCGTTTCGCGCTCCTCTGGCCACCACCGTCGAGCTCGCGACCCGCTACACGACGGCGTTTCCCAAGCTCGGCGAGCTCCTCGCAGAGCGGCTGCAGGGCGGCGACCTCTCGCCGGAGGACGCCAAGAAGCTGGCCCACCACGCCCTGGTGGCGGCCGAGATCAGCAAGCCCGACACCTTGCAGGCCCTGCGCTACGACCTCGTCTTCGGCGAGCCCTGTCTGCTTGGCGTCCCCTTCGTCGCACGCGGCGGCGACCTGGCCGACGCCCTCTTCGGGATCACGACGCCGACCCCCTGAGACCTGCCGGCGGGCTCGCCACCCGTTGGCCGCCGCGCTAGCCGCCCCGCTTGCGGCCGCTTCCGCGATACAATCCCGCGTCTCAGCGCCGGAGAAGCTATTTGAGCGCCCGTAAGCAGGGGGAGATCCTCGACGGAAAATACGAAATCCTCGGCCGCCTCGGAACAGGCGGCATGGGAGAGGTGTACAAGGTACGCCACGTCCATCTCGAGGAGCAGCGGGTGGTCAAGATCCTCCGCCAGGATCTCGCCACCGACCCGGCCGCCGCCCAGCGCTTTCTGCACGAGGCGCGCACCGCGACCTCGATCAAGCACCCCAACCTCGCGATCCTGTACGACTTCTCGAAGCTCGCCGACGGCAGCTTCTACATGGTCTGGGAGAACATCGAGGGCGAGGACCTCGGCAAGATGTTGCGCGAACGTGGCCCTCTGCCCGTGGCGCTGGCGGTCGAGATGGGCATTCAGGGCCTCCAGGGGCTCGACGCGCTCCACTCCGCCGGCGTCATCCATCGCGACATCAGCCCCGACAACCTGATGATCACGCGCACCCCGAAGGGGCAGCCGCTGCTCAAGATCATCGACCTGGGGCTGGCCAAGAACCTGAGCGCCAACGCCCCCAACTTCGAGATCACCCAGGCAGGGATGTTCCTCGGCAAGCTCCGCTACTGCTCGCCGGAGCAGGCGGGGCGAGGCGGTGAGGCGACCGTTCTCGATCGCCGCAGCGACCTGTACTCGTTTGCCGCCGTCTTCTACGAGGCCATCTGCGGCCTGCCGCCGTTCGACTCCGAGAGCGCCCACGGCTTCGTCCTCAAGCGGTTGACCGAAGAGCCTCTCCCCCTGGTCAGCCGCAACCCCAAGGTGCAGGTCTCCGAGGAGCTCGACGCGGTCATTCGCCGCGGCCTCGAACGCGACCGCGAGGCGCGCTATCCCGACGCCCAGACCTTCATTCGAGCGCTCCAGCGGGTCGCCGAGCGGCTGCGTGGTGCGACCACGGTCGAAGTACGTGTCCCGGCGCGTCCCCAAGGCACGGCTGCCCCCGCGGGCGCCCGACCCGCCGCCGCGCTGCCCTCGGTCCCGGGACTCGACGAGCTTCTGTCGACCGTCACCCGACCCACCTCCCGACCGTCGACTGGCACCACCGGCGCAATCCCCAAGCAGCCCGTGATGGCTGCCTCTCCCGCGCCCGCACCAGCGACCACCCCGCCGCCCTCCGGCAGCACCGGCGAGCTGTCGCGCGCCGAACGCGACGACCTGATGGCCCAGATCGACCGCGCCGCCAAGCGCGCCGAAGAGACGACGTCCCACCTGTCCCTGGCGGCAGACGCGCTCAAGCGCGGCCGGATCGACGAGGCGCGCACGCTGGTCAACCAGATGAAGGCCGCCAACCCGCGGCAGAAGGGCCTGGTCGACCTCGAGTCGCAGGTCACCGACGCCGAGGGTCGCCTCGAGCGGGCGCGGCAGTCCAAGCGCACCGAGGAGATGCTCGAGTCCTACCTCAAGGCCGGCCAGCCGCAGCTCGCCCGCTTCGCCCTCGAGACTCTGCTCGAAGTGGCGCCCGATCATCCGCGGGCCGCCGAGCTCCAGGCGCGAGTCGACGGCCTCTCCGGCGAGATCGAAGGCAAGAAGCAAGCGCAGGAGGCGCTGCACGCCGGCCGTGCCGCCGTCGTCCGCGGCGACCTTCGCGAGGCTCGCCGTCAACTCGACCTCCTGTCGCGCTACGACCGGAGCGGCACAGTGGTGTCCGAGCTCAAGGCGGAGATCGACGGTGCCGACCGTGATCGCCAGCGGTTGAACGCCGCCGACACCCACCGCCAGCATCTCGACCAGATGCTGCGCAGTGGTCGCATCGACGACGCCTCGCGCGAGCTCGAGCAGCTCGCCCAGCTCAACGTCACCAAGGTCACCCTCGACCTCTACCGGCAGCGCATCGCCGAGGCTCGGCGGGCGGCGGAAGAGAATGCCCAGGCCTCGAGCTACGAAGCCCGAGCCCGCGAGAGGGCCGCCGCCGGGGACTTCGGGGGCGCGCGCGAGCTCGCCCTCGAGCTCGAGCACCTGCAGCCGGCGAGCCCGCGTCCGGCGGCGCTGTTCTCGGAGATCGGCCGCCTGCAGGAGGATCTACGACACCGCCAGGGAGTCGAGCAGGGCGTTCGACAGCTCGAAGGCTTCCTCGCCTCAAGTCGCTTCGGCGAGGCCGAGCTGGCGCTCAAGATCCTCGTTCAGATGGCGCCCCAGCACCCGCGCCGGAAAGAGCTCGAACGTCAGGTGGCCGCCTTGCGGCCGCCTCCGGCACGCTAGACAGACTCCGCACCAAGCGTCCGCCCCTCTGGCCCGCGGACGTTCACGCCCTCTCGCTCGCCGACGCCGGCCGGCCGCACCCGCGAGTCGCCCAACGGCGCAGCAACACGCAAGGCCGCGGCCCCACTCGGGCCGTCATTCTGCAGGTAGATCACGATGACCGACGCCACCTCCCGCCGCCGCCTGTACGCCTTCATGAAGCTCGCTCGCGACCTCGACGCGCGCTTCGAGTCGCTCCTGCTCACCGGGCGGGTTTCGAAGTGGTACAGCGAAGTGGGCAACGAGGCAACCACCGTGCCCGCCGGGCTCGCCCTCGAGGCCGGCGACGCCCTCTGCACCCTCCACCGTGACCTGGGCGCGATCCTGGCCGTCTATCTCGACCCCGCCCGCGCCTTTCCCGATTTCGGCTTCGGCGAGGCCGACGGCCGTCGGCCCGAGCCTCGCGAGCTGATGTATCGACTGGCCTGCCAGCTCCTCGGCCGCGACCCGGGCTTCTCGCGCGGCGTCGAGCGCTCGTTCCACTACGGCTACCTGGCGCCCGAGGTCGGCATCCAGCACATCGGCATGATCAGCCATCTCGGGTCGATGATCCCGGTCGCCGCCGGCGCCGCCTTCGCCCTCAAGGCGCAGGGTAGCGACCGCATCGCCGTCAACTTCATCGGCGACGGCGGCACGTCGACCGGCGACTTCCACGAGGGCCTCAATATGGCCGCCGTCTGGAAGCTGCCGCTCATCCTGGTGGTCGAAAACAATCTCTACGCCTTCTCGACGCCGATCCGCAACCAGTATGCCTGTGAGCGGCTCTCCGACCGCGCCGTCGGCTATGGCATGGCCGGCGAGACGGTCGACGGCAACGACCCCGAGGCGATGGCGGCGGCCTACGCGCGGGCCGTCGCGCGCGCCCGACGCGGCGACGGTCCGACCCTGATCGAAGCGATGCTCGGCCGCATGCGTGGCCACGCCGAGGGCGACGACTCGCTCAAGGTGGTGCCGAAGGAAGACCACGCGCAGTACCTGGCCAACGATCCGGTGCCGGCCTACGCCCGGCGTCTCGAGGCCGACGGCGCCCTCGATGCCGACACGCGTCAGCGGCTCGAGGCGCAGGTCCGTCGGCTGGTCGAGGAATCCCTCGACCGTGCGCTCGACGCTCCGGCACCGGCCGCCGAGGTCGCCACCCGGTCCGTCTTCGCGGCCGCCTGGAGCGGGCCGGCGATGCCGCCCATGCCGGTGGCAGCGCCGGCGACCGTCAGCGTCGACGAGGATGCCGGCCCGGCGGCGATGACCGCCTTCACCGGCGCCGCCGACAGCAAGCGGGCCGGCGAGACCACCTACCTCGAGGCGATCAACCAGGCCCTTGCCGAGGAGATGGAGCGCGACGGCGCCGTCGTCCTGATGGGTCAGGACATTGCCGCCTTCGAAGGCGCCTTCCGCGTCACCAAGGGCCTGCACGCGCGCTGGCCGGAACGCGTCTTCGACACCCCGATCGCCGAGAGCGGTACCTTGGGCATCGCCGCCGGCGCCGCCATGCTCGGCTACATCCCGGTCGTCGAGATGCAGTTCGCCGACTTCATCTCCTGCGGCTTCAACCAGCTGGTCAACGTCATCGCCAAGCTCTACTACCGCTGGGAGGTACCCTGCCCGGTGATCGTGCGCCTGCCTTCCGGTGGCGGCGTCGGCGCCGGCCCCTTCCACTCGCAGAACCCCGAAGGCTGGTTTTCCCACGTCGCCGGCCTCAAGGTGGTCTGCCCGGCCACCGCGGCCGACGCCAAGGGCCTGATGAAGGCGGCCATCCGCGACCGCAATCCGGTGGTCTTTTGCGAGCACAAGTTCCTCTACCGGCGCATCAAGGAGGTCCTGCCCGTCGGTGACCACGTCGCCGAGATCGGCAAGGCAAGAGTCATGCGCCCGGGCCGCGACCTGACCCTGGTGGGCTACGGTGCGAGCACCTGGACGTGCATGGCGGCGGCCGAGGAGCTGGCCAAGTCCGGCGTCGAGGCCGAAGTCGTCGACCTGCGCACCCTGGTGCCGTTCGACGAGGACACGGTCATCGCCTCGGTCCGCCGCACCGCCCGCGCGGTCGTCGTCTACGAGGACCAACTGACCGGCGGCTTCGGCGCCGAGGTGGCCGCGCGCATCGCCGATGCCGGCTTCCCCTGGCTCGACGCACCGGTGCGTCGGGTGGCCTTCCCGGACCGCCCGGTACCGTACGCCAAGAACCTCGAGCAGCTCCTGCTCCCCACCACCGAGAAGGTGCTCGCGGCGGCGCGCGAGGTCCTGGCCTTCTGACCGCTGAGCTCAACGTGGCGACGGCGCCGCCGGCTCATCCTTGGGCAGCCTGAAGTTGATGGTGATGGTGTACAGCACGTCCACCGGCTGACCGTTGATGGCTGCGGGTGCGAACTTCCACTGGCGAACGTGGTCGATCGCCGCCTCGGTCAACCCGTCGGGCTGCTCTTTCAGCACCTCCACGTCGCGCACGACACCCTGCTTGTCGATCGTCATTTCAAGGATGACGAGCCCCTCGGTTCGGTTCTTCTTGGCCGCCTCGGGATAGCCCATCGGCGCGCCGGTGGTGAGTCGTTTCGGGGCGGCGATCCGTTCGCCATCCACACGGTAGAGCCTGGGGTCGAACGCCTTCCGCACCGCGAGAGCCGACAGCCTGGCGGTCTGGGCGCGCTGCGCTTCGACGACGATGAAGAGGAAGGGCGCCTCTGGCCCATTGCGCACCGACGTGATGGCCCGCTGCCCGAGCGGGCTCGACACCTTTGGTGCTGCGAGAACATGGCCGTTCTTCGCGATCTCGATCATCGCAACGAAAGAATCGGGAGCCAGGGGCTCGACGCGGATGGCCAGCTCGAACGCCGCCTCGCGAGTCACGAACGTGAGGTGAATGTCGCCGCCGTTGCTGGGGACCGCAGCCACCTGGCGCACGACCTCGCCCAACTCTCGTAGTCCGAACAGATTCTCGAGCTCGGCATTGTCGCTCGCCGGATCCCAGCCCGTGACGTAGTCGGCGAGTTGCTGGTTGCTGTAGACCGCCCCGACATCGGGCGCCGAGCCGGATTCTCGTCCGCCGACGAACGCCGAGAGACGAACCAGAATCGCCTCGGCCGGGACGGTGTCACTGGCGGCGGCCGCCGAGAGGGCAGCGGCACAATGCAGGCCCAGCATGAGCAGGCCAACGGTGCGTGTGATCATGAGCTTCCTACCTCCAGTCGTCTGTGGCGGCGGTGGGCAACACGATGAAGACACGTGTGCCAGACGCCAGGGTGTGGAGCAGAGTGCGATGGGCTTCTTGCGCCTTCGCGACGATGACGGGTTCGACTGCGTCGGTCGAGCCGCGTGAGCCGCGGCCGCCGCCGAGGCGCCACGCTCCGAAGGCCAACAAGAGGCCACCCGCGAGAGCGGCGGCGAGCAGCCAACGACGATGCCGCGCGGCGGCCGGCGCTGCCGCCAGTCGCGAGCGCACCGAGCGGGCGGCGCGCTGCGCCGAGCGGGCTGGAGGAGTCGCTCGCATCAGCCGGCCGTAGGCAGCCAATGCCTGGTCGACGTGGTCTCCAGGCGGCGGGAGTGGCCGTGGGGTCATACGATCTCCTCCAGTCGAGCTCGAAGCGCCCGGTGGGCGCGGTGGCGATGAACACGCAGGGTCGCCGTCTCGATCCCGAGGCAGGCCGCCGCCTCGGGATCGGCCCAGCCCTCCACCTCGGTCAAGAACACCACAGCGCGCTGGCGCGCTGGCAGTCGCGCCACGAGCATGGCCAGGTCGAGCCGCAGGTCTGGATCGCTCACGGTGGCCCATTCGGGTTGGTAGTCGGGAAGCGGCAGGAACCGAAACCGCCAGCGCGCCCGACGCCAGGCACGGCGCACCACGATCTGACGGAGCCAGACGGCGAAACTGGCTGGCTCACGCAGGCCGGAGAGTCGCGGCCAGGCAGCAATCAGGCTGTCCTGGACGACGTCCTCGTCGTCCCCGCGGTGGCCCAACACACCGCGCGCCAGGCGGACGAGCTCGTCCCAGAAGTGCTCGACGAGCCGACCGTAGGCCGCGGCGTCGCCTTGCTGCGCCAGCGTGACCCAATCGACCCACTCGGGTCGGGATCCAGGGTCTCGAGCTGGCGTCGTCATGTGGTTGAGAGGCCGCGACCCTGGCCTTCTGTTTACACCCGCAGGTCAACGGCAACGGCTTGGCGGCACTGCTGGCCGCGCTCGATCGGGGGGTACAGACCGGCGACCTGCGGCCCGGCGGCCGGCGGTCTCGGCTACCAGCCGCCGGCCGTCGGAGCCGGCAGCCCACCGCCGCCACCGACCGGAACCACCCGGGTCAGCCAGTCGCGGCGGTAAGTGCGATGCGCCTCGTCGTCCGGGTACGGCGCCAACGGGTAGCCGTCCATGCCGTGGAACGGCAGCGGTTCGACGGTGGCTGCTTCCCAGGTATTGCGGTCGGCGTCCTTGTCCCAGCCGTCGCTCTCGAGGAAGACGGTGCGCTGCCAACCGGCGGCCAGCGGCGGTAGATCGGCGATGGCAAAGCGCAGGCGCAGGCCGTCGCCAGCGGCCAGGATCACGCTCAGGTCGTCGCTTGCGGCGAGCAGCGGACGGACGTCGCCGTAGCGCGTGTAGTGCCCGGGGAACGGCAGCCAGGGTGCCGTCGCCAGCAGCTCGTCGAAGCTGTAGGCATGCGGGGCATTGGGCGACCGGCGGGCGACGCGCGAGAAGCCGCGGTAGCCGAGATCGGCCTGGCTGGGCGCGAGCCGTGCCACCACCACCGCCTCGTCGTCGACGGGCTGCATGCTCCAGACGATGCGGTCCCAACCCAGCCAGAGCGAGCTCGTGATCCGCAGGCGGCGGGCGCCGGGAGGCAGCGGCGGCGTATCGACGACCATGGTCTTGGTCTTGCCGGCCGGGAATCCCATCGCCGGAAGCAGCACCTGCCACCCGAGCGCCGTCTCGACCTCGAGCCGTGGCGGCACGTAGGGCAATTCAGGGCGGGCGGAGAGCGCCAGGTTGAGGCTGGCGTCCGCGGGAAAGATCCAGCCGTCGAGGAGCAGGCGAACCGCGGCGCCAGGTGCCGCGCCGAGGTCGAATGTGAAGCCCCACGCGGGCGCCATGCCCTGGTAGCGGCCGACGACGTACCCGTCGGCGTAGACCTCGTCGCGGCGGGCGACGCGAGCGGTGACGTCGCGGCCCTGGCCATCCCAGGCCGCGGCCACCGGCCGTAGCTCGCGCGTCGAGAGGACGCGCTCCGGATTCTCCGGCCCGCCGGGAACCACGCGCAGGCCGCTCGCCACCTCGACCGCTGCCGGATGGTCGACGACCCACAGGCGCACCTGGTCGAAGAACGCGGCCTCCCACAGCTCCTCGGTGACCACCAGGTCGTATGCACCGTCGCGCGGCACGGCACCGTCGACGCGCACCAGCTCGCGCGGGTCGGCCGGCGCCCACACCCCCGGAGCCAGCGGCAGGCCGAGAGGCCCGTTCCACAGCAGGTCGGTGACGAAGGCCATGCGGCTGCCGTCCCAGGTGTAGAGGAACGGGCAGCTGCCCTTGAGCACCTGCTCTTCGACCACCGACTGTCGATTGGCCACGTCGAGTCGCGCCTGGACCACGCCATTGGGCCAGACCACGCGCAGCACATCAGCCGCCGGCAGGGTGCCCAGGCCGATCACCGTGCGCGGGCCGGTCACCTCCCGGCGGGCGAAGGCGCGGCCGGCGCTCACGTCGAGGAGGGCGCCGATGCCGAAGTGGTTGTTCTTGCCGTTGCCGCGGGCCAGGCCGCGGAGCGCGACGGTCAGGCTCCGCTGGTCGCTGCCGGCGTTGCGCAGCAGCTGGACGCCAGCGCCACCGGCCACCAGCAGATCCTCGTCGCCGTCGCCGTCGACGTCAGCGGTCGCCAGAGATCGGGCGCCCGTCGCGGCGCCGGGGAGCGACTCGCGCCGCGGCGCAGCCTGGTTTTCGGCGCTCTCGAAGCGGAGCAACGCGAGCTCACCCGCACCCCCGCCGGCCGCCGCCAGCTCGAGCCGGCCATCGGCGTCGGCGTCGAGGACCACCAGCGCGGCGGGGCTCGCGCCGCCGTTGAGCGGCGGAGCGGGGTCCCCGGCAGCAGCGAACCCCGTGCCGACGTTGTGCCAGCAAGCGACTCGCTCGCCGCCCGCCACCGCCAGGTCGAAGCGACCGTCGCCGTCGAGGTCGGCGCTGACCACCGCCCCGCCACCGGTCGCTCTCGCCAGGCCGGCCTCCGGCCCCAGGCGGGCAAACCGTCCCTGCCGTCGGTTGGCGACGATCTCGACACCCCCGGGGCTCACCACCACGAGGTCGGGGTCGCCATCGAGATCGACGTCGCTCGCCACGGCCGCGGTGGCGTGAGCGAAATTCCAGCCCGCGAGCGCCTGCGTGTCGGCGGTCAGGTGGCCGCTGCCGTCGTTGCGCATGAGCAACGAGTGGGCGCCGAGCAGGGCGAGGTCGAGGTCGCCTTCGAGGTCGGCGTCGAAGGCCACCACCACGGCGGCCGGCTGCCCGCCGAGGCCCCACGCGCCGGCTGCCGGCCGAAAGGAGCCACCAGCCACCGCCTGCCAGACGAGCACCCCGTTCGCCCCCCACGCCACCACATCCTGCAGTCCGTCGTCGTCGAGGTCGGCGAGCAGGAGCCCTCGTGGACCCGACACGCTACCGGCGGCGATCACGTCGCGGGGGCTCGGCACCGCACCCCCCAATGCCGCACCCGGCAGCCAGCGGACGCCACCGTCTGCGGTGAGCGCCAGGACGTCCGCCCGGTCGTCGCCGTCCACTTCGCCGGCCACCACGGCAAGCGCCGGCTGGGCCAGGAGCGAGACGACCGACCACGCCACCTGCCGGGGCTCGCCGAGGCGGCGCGGCGACGGCTCGCCGGCGAGGCGATCGAGCGGCAACCCCGGGTCGCTCGGCCCCAGCTCGCGCAGCGAGTCCTGGTAGCTCGGTTCGGGTCGCAACACGTTCGCCAGCCGACGGCTGGCGAGGGTGGCTGCCGCCAGGTCTCCTCCACTCACGGATTCCAGGGCGTCGAGGACGGCAACAAGCTGGGCCTCGACGGCGGGCGACGGCCTGGCGAGAAGCTCGCGCAGACGGAGGTAGGCACCGCTCGCCGCCACCCGATCGCCCTGGGCGAGCGCCTGTTCACCGACGCCCAGCAGGAGATGCAGGTTCTCCGGCCGGAGGACCGCGAGCCGCGCCCGGGCGGCGGTGGCGACGGCGACGCCTGCCGCGCCCAAGGGCTCGCTCACCGCGAGCGCCCGGGCGAGCTCGCGCGGCGACACGGCGGGCTGGGCCAGCACCGCCGTGAGATCGCCGAAGCCCGTCGCGAGGTCGCCACGCTGGACGGCGATCTCACCGCGCAGCAACCACAGACGAGCATCCGCAGGGGCCCGCTGCAGGGCCTCCTGAGCGTGCGCCTGGGCGCTGTCGAGTTGACCCTGTCGCAGCTCGGCGACCGCCAGGTTGGCCGGCCCGAACGGATCGGTCGCCAGGCGACGCGAGAGATCAGCGAACAGCGGCGCAGCAGCAGCCGGTTGTCCCATTTCGAGCAGGGCGAGACCGCGGCGCGAAAGACCCGACACGTCGTCCGGGAGGCCAGCCGGCCGACAGGCCGCGACGAGCAAGAGGAACGGGATCAGCGACTTGCGGGGGGGCATCGGCGAAGCGCCTGCGACGCGGGGAACGCGCCGACTCTATCTCGTCTGGTGAGGGCGGCGGCTTTACTGGACAGGCCAACGCTGTCCGCAGAGAATGCGCATTCGTCTATACCTGTCATGAATCTTCCGCCTCCCGTGTCTCGGACACCCGCAGCGGCCGTGCCCGGCGCCGTCACGCCGGGCCTGCGGCGATGGCTCCTGGGCATGCTCGGCCTGTTCGCGCTCCTCACTGCCAACGCGGTCTATCTCCTGGCGGTCCGGCTCGCTGGCGTCACTGCCGGTCAGAGCCAGGAGGACCTGCTCTACATCTGGATGCTGCTCGCCCACCTCGTCCTCGGCGGGCTCTTCCTCGTCCCGTTCATCGCCTTCGGCCTGCCCCACGTCGCCCTCGGTCGACGGCACGCAAACCGCGACGCCGCGCGCCGTGGCTGGTTCCTGCTCGGCGGCGCGCTCATCCTTCTCGGGTCAGGCCTTGTCCTCACGCGGCTCGAGGGCATCATCGACATCACCGACCCGCGGGTCCGGCGCGCGGCCTACTGGCTCCACCTGCTGGCTCCGGTGGCCGCGATCTGGCTCTACTGGTGGCACCGCGCACCGGGCACGGCCATCCGTTGGCGGGCCGGCCGGCGCTCGCTCTGGGCCGCCGCGGCGGTGACTCTGGCCGTCGCCGGCATTTGGCGTCTGGCCAACCACCCGGGACCGGCGGCCCACACCGCCGCCGACACCACCCGCTACTTCCCCTCGCTCGGCAAGTCGACGACCGGCATCATTCCGGCCCAGGTCCTGATGGCCGACGACTACTGCCAGCAGTGCCATGGCGACGTCTACGCCCAGTGGTCGCACAGCGTCCACCGCTTCAGCTCGTTCAACAACCCGGCGTACCGCTTCTCGGTGCTCGAGACCCGGCGAGTGACGACGGCGCGTGACGGCAACGTCAGCGCCTCGCGGTGGTGCGCCGGCTGCCACGACCCCGTGCCGCTCTACACCGGGCGCTTCGACGACCCGACGTTCGACGAGAGTACCGACCCGACGGCCAAGGCGGGCATCACCTGCACCTCGTGTCACGCCATCCAGAGCGTCGACAGCCCGCGCGGCAATGCCGACTTCACGCTCGCCGAGCCGGTCCACTACCCGTTCGCCTTCTCCGACAGCGCGGCGCTGCGCTGGCTCAACCGTCAGCTGGTGCGCGCCAAACCCGACTTTCACAAGCGCACGTTCCTCAAGCCCTTCTTTCGCAGCGCCGAGCTCTGCAGCGGCTGTCACAAGGTCCATCTGCCGCCCGAGCTCAACCGCTACAAGTGGGTGCGCGGCCAGAACCACTACGACTCCTACCTGCTGTCGGGCGTCTCCGGGCACGGCGCCCAGAGCTTCTACTACCCCGACAAGGCGGTGCCAACCTGCGCCGGTTGCCACATGCCGCTCCAACCGTCGCGCGACTTCGGCGCCCAGGATTTCGACGGCTCGGGACAGGTCGCCGTCCACGATCATCAGTTCCCGGGCGCCAACACCGCGATCCCGCATCTCCTCGGCTTCCCGCCCGAGATCCAGGCGAAGCTCGCCAAGTTCAACACCGGCATCGCCCGCCTCGACCTCTTCGCCCTGCACGACGGCCCCGGCCTCGACGGTGAGCTCCATGCTCCACTCCGACCGCAGGTGCCGACCCTCGAGCCCGGCCGCACCTACGTCCTCGACGCCGTCGTTCGCACGCTCAAGATCGGCCACGAATTCACCCAGGGCACCGTCGACTCGAACGAGGTGTGGGTCGACGTCGAGGTACGCGACGGCGCGCGCGTGATCGGCCGCAGCGGTGGCCTGGGGCCCGGCGGCGCGGTCGACCCCTGGTCGCACTTCGCCAACGTCTACATGCTCGACCGTGACGGCAACCGCATCGACCGTCGCAACCCGCAAGACATCTTCGTCCCGCTCTACAACCACCAGATCCCGCCGGGCGCCGCCGACGTCCTCCACTACCGCCTCGCGGTGCCGACCGACGTCACCGGCCCGCTCACCGTCGTCGCCCGCCTGCGCTATCGCAAGTTCGACACCACCTACCTGCGCTACGTCTACGGCCCGGAGCGCGACAATGACCTGCCGATTCTCGAGCTGGCAAGCGACCAACTGGTGCTGCCGGTGGCCGGAGGGGGCGCTGGCGCAGCCAGCGCCGAGTCGGCCATTCCCGAGTGGCAGCGCTGGAACGACTACGGCATCGGTCTGCTCCGCAAAGTGGGCGCCAAGAGCCGCGGTGAGCTCGGCGCCGCCGAGACCGCGTTCCGCCGGGTCGAGGCGCTCGGCCGGCCCGACGGGCCGTTGAACCTCGCCCGCGTCTATCTGGCGCAGGGCGCCGTTGGCGAGCAGGCAGTCGCCGCCCTGGCGCGGGCGGCAGAGATGAACCCGCCGCCGGCGCCCTGGGTGCTCGCCTGGCTGCGCTCGCAGGTCAACAAGCAGAACGGCTTCCTCGCCGAGGCGGCCAGCGACCTGCGGTCGGTGCTCGCCACCCGCGTGCCCGACCGTGGCTTCGACTTTTCCGGCGACTATCGGATCGCCGTCGAGCTCGGCGAGACCCTGCTCGAGCAGGCCCACGGCCTCCGTGGCGACGGGCAGGAGGCGGCGCGGCAGGCGCTGCTCGCCGAGGCGCGGCGGGCGCTCGAGTCCGCCCTCGGCGCCGAGCCCGAGAACCTGTCGGCGCACTACCTCCTGGCCGGGCTCTGCCGCGACACCGGCGACGACGCCTGTGCGACCGACCACCTGACCGCGGTCGAGCGTTACCGCGTCGACGACAATGCCCGCGACCGCGCCGTGCTCGTCGCCCGCGGACGCGATGCCGCCGCCGACCACGCCGCCGAAGCCATCGTCATCTACGACCTCCAGCGGATCGGCGCCTATGGGCTCACCCGCTCACCCGACGCAGCGCTGGCGGGAGCGGCGGCTGGGGGCATGCCGTGACGCCTCGCGCGCAACGTTGGCTGGGCGTCATCGCCCTGCTCGCCGCCGCGGTCGGCGGCGCCGGCTATCTGCGTTGGCGCGCGCGACCGGTGGCCGTGACGCCAACCCTGGCGGCGCCGCAGACGCCGGTCGTCGCCGCGGCGCCGCCCATCCCGTTCCGCGACGTCACCGCCGCCGCTGGCATCGGCTTCGTGCGCGAGAACGGCGCCCGCGGCGAGCGGCTGCTGCCAGAGACGATGGGCGGCGGCGCCGCCTTCCTCGACTATGACGTCGACGGACGGCCCGACCTGCTGCTGGTCAACGGCGAGCCGTGGCCCGAGGACGGGAGGCGCCTGGCGCCGCGCCCGCACCTGACGCTCTATCGCAACCTGGGCGGCGGGCGGTTCGTCGACGTCTCCGCCGCGAGTGGGCTCGCCGTCGAGCTCCAGGGGATGGGGGTCGCCGTCGGCGACGTCGACAACGACGGCTGGGTCGACGTCTTCGTCACCACGGTCGGTCGCTGCCGGTTGTTCCACAACGACCGCGGCCACTTCCGCGACGTCACCAGTGCGGCCGGGGTCGGCGGCGACGACGCCTCCTGGCATAGCGCGGCCGCCTTCTTCGACCTCGAGGGCGACGGCGACCTCGACCTGGTGGTGGGCCGCTACGTCGCCTGGAGCCGCGCGCTCGACCTCGCGGGCGGCTTCACGCTCACCGGCATCGGCCGCGCCTACGGACCGCCGACCAGCTTCACCGGCGCCGACCCCATCCTCTACACCAACGACGGCCAGGGCCGCTTCAAGGACTCCACCGCGCGTAGCGGCGTCGCCGTCCACAACGCGGCCACCGACGTGCCGGTGGCGAAGACGCTCGCCATCCAACCCCTCGACGTCGACGGCGACGGGCGGCTCGACCTCGTGGTTGCCAACGACACCACCGCGAAGTTCCTCCTCCGCAACCTGGGCGACGGCACCTTCGAGGAACAGGGGATCGCCTCCGGCCTCGCCTTCGACCGCTACGGCAACGCCACCGGCGCCATGGGCGTCGACGCCGGCTACGTCTTCCCGGAGAGGGCGGCGGCGGCCGGCGCGACCGCGGCCACCAGTGCCCTCGCCATCTTCGTCGCCAACTTCGCCAACGAGATGACCTCGGCCTACGTCGCTCAGCGCGAGGCGGGTGTCTGGGCCGACGAGGCGATCGGCCTCGGGCTCGGCGGTCCAACCCGCACCGTCCTCAAGTTCGGCATCCTGCTGCTCGACGCCGACCTCGACGGTCGCCTCGACCTGGTGCAGACGAACGGCCACCTCGAGGCCGAGATCGCCCGCGTCGACCCCAGCCAGAGCTACCAGCAGCCCGGGCAGTTGTTCTGGAACAACGGCGCCCCGAGCGGCCCCACCTTTGTCCTCGCCGCGGACGTCGGCGATCTTGCCCGACCCCTTGTCGGCCGTGGCTCGGCCACCGCCGACATCGACGGCGACGGCGACCTCGACCTGGTCGTCATGCAGCCGGCAGGCCCGGCGGTGTTGCTGCGCAACGACCAGGCGAGCGGTCACCACTGGCTGCGCTTCTCGCTCCAGGGCGCGCCGTCTCGCGGCAGCAACCGCGACGCCATCGGTGCCCGGATCGAGCTCGCGGCCGGCGGCCAGACCCAGCGGCGGGTGGTGATGCCGACGAGGAGCTACCTCTCGCAGTCCGAGCTTGTGGTTACCTTCGGCCTGGGCGCGAACCGTCGGGCGGACACCGTGCGCATCATCTGGCCGGGCGGTGGCAAGCAGGAGCTCCTCGGCGTCGCGGCCGACCAGACGCTGCGCGTCGTCGAACCGCCCTGAAAGCGCGGATAGGATGCGGTCCATGAACCGCACCTCTCGCCTGTCCGCCACCTCCCTCGCCGTCCTTGCCTGCCTCGCGCTCGCCTGCGGTGAGCGTCGCGACACTCCCGGCTCCGCTTCGACCGCGTCGGCGACGCCGACGCCTGCCGTCGCGCAGAAGCGCACCCCGGCCGAACAGACCTACGTCCTCCGTGGCCGCCTGGCCCGCCTGCCGCAGCCCGGCGACAGCACGCGCGAGATCACGGTCGCCCACGACGCCATTCCCGACTTCAAGGGCTCGAACGGCAACGTCGTGGGCATGGACGCGATGACCATGCCTTTCGAGGTGGCCCCCGAGGTCTCGCTCGACGGCCTGGCGGCTGGCGACGCCGTCGAAATGCGGCTCGAGCTGCGCTGGGCGTCGAGCTCGCCGGCGCTGATCGCGGCCATCACCAAGCTACCGGCCGACACCAAGCTCGCCTCGGAAGTCAGCCAGTAGGTCCACCGCCGGTCTAGCACCGCGGGGGTCCGCAGCCCCGCGGTGGCGCGGCTTGTTAAGGAAGCAGGGGCCTGGAGCGTCTCTCATGCAGACGGATGAACCGACGCGCGACGGCGCGCGATCGCATGAGGAGACCCTGGTGCCCGCACTGCAAACCGCCACCGCCCCTCGCGCCCCGAGCGCGCCCCCGGCGGATCTCGAACGCCTCTTTCGCGAGCAGCACGCGGCGATTCTGCGCGCCGCCTACCGCATCACCGGTAGTCGCGCCGACGCCGAAGACGTGCTGCAGACCGTTTTCCTGCGCCTCCTGCGCACCGCCGAACCCAATCTGCTCGAATCCGGCGCCGGCGGCTACCTCTACCGCGCGGCCGTCAACGCTGCGCTCGACATCGTCCGCACCCGGGCGCGTCAGGGCCGAGTCGGGCTCGACGACGTCGCGCCGCCGGTAGCCGCGACGACAGACGACGGAGACCGTCGCCTGCACAGCCGCGACCTCGAATCGGGGCTGCGCGCCGCGCTCACCAAGGTGAGCCCGCGGGCGGCCGAGATGTTCGTCCTGCGCTACATCGAAGACAAGCCGAATCAGGAGATCGCTCGCCTGCTGGGAACCTCGCAGGGAGTGGTCGCCGTGCTGTTGCACCGGACGCGAGCCCGGGTGAAGAAAGAGCTCGCCGCCTTGCTGGAGACCCGCCATGAAGCTTGAAGCTAAGACCCTCGACACCGCGTTCGACGACACCACCGCCAATCTCCGCGCCAGCGAGCTCGACGACGCAGCCGTCGCCGAGTCGGCCGACCGCGTGTGGCAGCGCCTGCTCACCGCCGACCTTGCCGCAGCGGCGGACGAACCCGTCGCGGTCGCCGCCCCGAGCGGCCCGATCACCGGCTGCGCCGGCTACCAGGCCCTGATCCCAGCCTATCTGGCCGGCCAGCTGCCGGCGGGACGAGCACTCCTATTCGAGAACCACACCCGCGAGTGCGTCCCCTGCCGGCGCGCGCTGAAGTCAGCGCGCACTGGCAGCCCGGCGGCGGCGACGGCGGCTCCCCGTCGCGTGCCGATCGCCTGGCGCTGGGCCGCGGCAGCCATTCTCATCCTGGGAGTCGGCCTCGCCGGCTCGAGCCTGCTCAACTTGCTGCCGACGAAGGGTGAGTCGACGGTCGTCGCGGTCGACGGCAGCCTCTTCGCCGTCGACAGCCACGGCGCCCGCGGGGTGGGCATCGGTACGGTCATTCCGCACGGCACCACCCTGCGCACCTCGACCGAAGGTCGCGCCGTCGTCCGCCTGCCGGACGGCACCCTCGTCGAGATGGGTGAGCGCGCCGCCCTGTCGGTCGGCGAGAAGCGGCGCGAGACCACCATCGCGCTCGACCGCGGCGCCATCATCGTCCAGGCCGCCAAACAGCGGAACAAGCACCTCTATGTGGCCACCGGCGACTGCATGGTGGCGGTCACCGGCACCATCTTCTCGGTCAACCACGGCACCAAGGGCTCGCGCGTGTCGGTGATCGAGGGCGAGGTGCACGTCGACCAGGCGCGGCGCAAGGACGTGCTGCACCCCGGCGATCAGGTGACGACCAGCGTCCAGTTGGTCTCGGTGCCGTTGTCGCGTGAGATCTCCTGGAGCCGCGACCGCGACAGCTATCTGCGCCTGGTGGCCGAGCTCAAGGGTCTCGAGCAGGAGATTCGCGAGACAGTCAACGGCCCCGAGCGCCGCACCTCCACCGACCTCCTCGACCAGGCGCCGGCGTCGACCGCCGTCTGGGTCGCCCTGCCCAACCTCAGCGAGAGCCTCGGCGAGGCCTACGCCATCTTCGAGCGCCGCCTCGGCGAGAGCCCCATGCTCAGCCAGTGGTGGCAGGAGCACGGTGGCAGCGAGATCGGGCCGCATCTGCAGATGACAGTCGCCCACCTGCACGACTTCGGCACCCAACTCGGCCCCGAGGTCGCCGTCGCCGTGCTGCGCGGGACCGCCAACAACGACGCTCACGAGGCCCTGCGGGCGCCGGTGGCGATGGCTCGCATCACCGCCAGCCCGGCGGCCTTCGCGACCTTCCTCGACGCCGAGATCGCCACCATCAACGGCGAGCATCCGGAGCACGCGGCGGCCGTCGTCCGCATCGCCGATCCGCTGGCGCTGCCGGCGGCCGACGCCGACACCAACGGCGAGCAGCTCATGGTGTGGATCCACGACGACCTGTTCCTGGCCTCACCGAGCCTGTGGGCGCTGCAGTCGACGGCCCACGCGCTCGACGGCAGTGGCCCGTCCTTCACCACGACCACCTTCTACGACCGCCTGTCCACCGCCTACGGCGACGGCATCGAGTGGCTGGTGGCGGCTGACCTGGCCAGCCTGATCTCGACGGCCGGCAACGACGCCGAGCTGGTCAAGCTGGGCGTCGCCGACGCCGAGCACCTGATCCTCGAGAGCGAGAGTGCCAACAACCGCACGGCGACCCAGGCCGTCTTCACCTTCAGCCACGAGCGGCGCGGGGTGGTGTCCTGGCTCGGCGCGCCGGCGGCGATGGGTGCCCTCGACTACGTGACCCCGGACGCCACGCTGGCCGCCGCCTTCATCGCCAAGGAGCCGGCGGCGATGGTCGACGACATCCTGACGCTGCTCGCCGGACACGACGGCGACGCGCTGGCCAAGCTCGAGCAGTTCGAGAGTGAGCATGGCATCTCGCTGCGTGACGACATCGCCGGCCCGCTCGGCGGCGAGGTGGCGGTCGCGCTCGACGGCCCGGCCCTGCCGACACCGGCCTGGAAGGTGGTGGTCGAGGTCAACGATCGCGCGCGCTTCGACCAGACGGTGAGCTGGGCGGTCGGCGAGCTCGACGCCGCGCTCCGCCGCGACGGCCAAGGCTCGGCGGCGCTCGCCACCACCACCGAAGGCGGCGTCGACTTCCACACCGTCACCGTGACGCGGACGAACGGCGCCAGCACCGAGGTGCACTACGCCCACGCCGACGGCTACGCCATCTTCGCCCCGGCAGCGCAGCTGATCAGCCAGGCGTTCGCCGCCCACGACAGCGGCGTCAACCTGGCCTCGTCGGAGCGCTTCACCGCCCTCCTGCCGACCGACGGTCAGGCCAACCTGTCGGCGGTCATCTACGCCTACCTCGCCCCGCTCGCCGGCCCCCTGGGCTCGCTCGCGGGCGGTGCGCTGACGGCGGAGCAGCAGGCGCTGTTCACCGAAGTGGGCAACAACGCCGTCCTCGGCTATGCATACGCCGAGGCCGATCGGGTCACCTTGGCAGCGACCAGCGCTGGCGGCTTCTTCGGCCTCGACTGGAGCTCGCTCCTGTCGCTCGGCGGCATCCTCGAGAACGGTGCCGCCGCTCACCACGGCGCCCGGTCGGCGGCGCCGGCCGCGCGCGCCAAGGCGGCCCCGGCCGCGGCGGGTCGAGCGTCGTGAGCACGGAATCCCTGCACGCCACTGGCGGGCAGGCGGACGACGGCCGGGCAGGACGCCCGGCCGTCGTCCGTTCCCCCCAGGCGAATCAACCGGCCCATTCGGTTCCCGGCAGCCTGGCGCCGACGCCCGATCCCAGTCAGCCCGTGATCGCCCTCGATCACCTGTCGGTCAACCTCGGCGGGCGGCCGATCCTCCACGACCTCTCGGTCGCCCTCACCGGTCGCGCCATCGGACTGCTGGGGCCCAATGGCGCGGGCAAGACCACCCTCATCCACACCCTGCTCGGCTTCCACCCGCCGGCGAGCGGCACCGCGCGCATCTTCGGGCTCGACATCCGTTCGCACGCCCGGCAGGTGCGTACCGGCGTCGGTTACATGCCGGAGAACGACTCCTTCATCGCCGACCAGAATGCCGTCCGCTTCGTCCGCATGATGGGCGAGCTGTCCGGCCTGCCGGCGGAGGCGGCGCTCGAGCGCGCACACGAGGCGCTGTTTTACGTCGGCTTGGGCGAGGCGCGCTACCGCACCCTCGGTACCTATTCGCTGGGCATGAAGCAGCGCGCCAAGCTCGCCCAGGCGCTGGTGCATGGGCCGCAGCTGCTGTTCCTCGACGAGCCGACCAACGGCCTCGACCCACCGGCGCGGGCGCGCATGATCAAGCTGATCCAGGAGATCAGGGACAGCGGCCACGTCCGCATCATCCTCTCGTCGCACCTCCTGCGCGACGTCGAGGAGTGCTGCGAACAGGTGCTGATCCTGAAGTCTGGACGGCTCGCCGCCTACCGCGACCTCGCCGCCGAACGCTCGGCCAACCTCCGCTTTCTCGAGCTCGAGATCCGCGGCGACGAGGCAGCCGAGGCCGACTTCGCCGGCCGCCTCACCGACCTCGGCTGCGAGGTCGGCCTGCACGGTCGGCGGCGCCTGCGCACGGTGCTGCCGGCGGGCGTCGACAGCACCGCCATCTTTGGCCTCGCGGCCCAGGCCAGGGTCCAGGTGCGACGGCTGGACGTGCGTCGCGATTCGCTCGAAGACATCTTCCTGCGCGCCATGGAAAACGGCGACAGTGGGGCCCCCGGACAGACAGGAGGCGGCGATGGCCGTCCATGAACGCCACTATCGACCCTACGCCGGCAGCCTGACGCCGGCGTGGTCGCGCTTCACCGTCCTGCCGCGCTATGCGCTCAAGGGCATCTTTGCCTCGCGTTTCTACCTCGGCGCCTTTCTCGCCAGCTTCGTCTGGCCGCTCGGCTGCGCGGTCGTCGTCTACCTGCACTACAACGCCTCGGCGCTGGTCGTCCTCGAGCTGCCGATCGACAAGCTGGTCAAGATCGACGGCGGCTTCTTCTGGGCGATGCTCACCGTGCAGAGCTACTTCGCCTTCCTTCAGGTCTTCCTGGTCGGGCCCGGCCTGGTGTCGGCCGACTACCGCAACAACGCGCTGCCGCTCTACCTCGCCCGGCCGTTCTCGCGGACGGAGTACGTGATCGGCAAGCTGTCGATCCTCGCCTTCCTGCTCGGCCTGGTGACCGCCGTGCCGACGCTCCTCGTCTACGCCTTTCAGGCCTACCTCGGGGGCAGCGCCTGGCGGCAGGAGTGGGGTTGGATCGGCGGCAGCCTGTTGGCGGGCTCCCTCGCCGTGGTCTCGGTCCTGAGCCTGCTGACGCTGGCCATCTCGGCAACCGTCAAGTGGCGGCCGGTGGCGACCGCTGCGCTGGTGTCGCTCGCCTTCGTGCCGGCGGCGTTCGGGGCCGCGGTCAACGGGCTGTTCAAGACCTGGTACGGCGACCTGCTCAATCTCGGCCAGGTGTTCAAGACGGTCTTTGCGCAGCTGTTCGGCCGACCGCAGGACGTCGACATGCCGGTGGCCAGCGCCTGGCTCACCCTGGCGACGTTCTCGGTGATCGCTCTGTGGCTCCTGTGGCGCAAGGTCCGCGCCTACGAGGTGGTGCGATGAGCGTTGCTCTGAACCAAGCCGGCCGCAACGAGGTCGGGCCGCTCCCCACCGCGGCGCCGCGTATGCTTGCCGCCGTGGACACCGGGATCGTCTTCGACAACGTCTCGAAGTTCTACGGCGAGGTCCTCGGCATCAACAAGGTGTCGTTGGTCCTGCCGCCAGGCATCACCAGCCTGGTAGGGCCGAATGGCGCCGGCAAGTCGACCCTGATGAACCTTCTCGCCGGCCTGCTCTACCCCACCCGCGGCCGGGTGTCGGTGCTCGGCATTCCCACCACCGAGGGTCACGAGCTGGCGCGTGTCGTCGGCTACTGCACGCAGTTCGACACCTTCCCGCGTGGAGTCACCGGTCGGCAACTGGTCGAGGGCTTCTTACGCCTCCACGGCCACGACGCCGTCACCACGCGACGGCTGGCCAGTGAGGCGATCGAGCGCGTCGGCATGAGCGACGCCGCCGGCCGCAAGGTGGCGGCCTACAGCAAGGGCATGCGGCAGCGCATCAAGCTGGCGCAGGCGATCGCCCATTCGCCCAAGGTGTTGATCCTCGACGAGCCGCTGAACGGTCTCGACCCGATGGCTCGCGCCGAAGTGATGGCGCTGTTCGCCGACTTCGCCAAGGGCGGCTCGCACGTTCTGATCTCGTCCCACATCTTGCACGAGGTCGACAAGGTCTCCGACCGCGTGGTGTTGCTCAACGAGGGCTACGTCGTCGCCGAGGGGGCGATCGGCGGGGTGCGCAGCGAGATGGACTCGCACCCGATGCAGGTGCTGGTGCGCTGCGACCGCCCGCAGCTTCTCGCCGCGCGCCTGTTCGCCGAGGACCACGTGGTCGAGATCAAGATGCACGACGACCGCCGTGGCCTGCTCGCGCGGACCAAGAACGCCGACCGGTTCTTCGCCCAGCTCCAGGAGGCGGTGCTCGCCGACGACCTCAAGGTCGACGCCGTGTACCCAGCCGACGAAGACGTGCAGGCAGTCTACGAGTACCTGATCGGCAATTCGGGAGAGGGTCTATGAGCACCGTCGTCACCAGCCCGACGTCAGCCGACGGCAGCGCCCGGGCGAGCCAGGGGTTGCCCTGGGGTCTTTGGGTGCGCCAGGCCCTGGCCATCCTGCGCCTCGAAACCCGCAAGATCTTCTTCGGCCGGCGAGCGATCCCGGTCTACCTGCTGGCGCTGGCGCCGGTCCTGCTGATGCTGGTATTCACCGGCCAGCGTGGGTTCGACGCCAGCAACGGTGGCCGCGTGCTCGAGCACTTCGCACCGATCTTCCTCCACTTCATCCTGATGGCGGTGGTGTACTTCGGCTGCGTCGTCGTGTTCATGAACCTGTTCCGCGGCGACATCATCGACCGCAGTCTCCACTTCTACTTCCTCACCCCGGTGCGCCGCGAGGTTCTGGTGGCCGGCAAGTTTCTCGCTGGACTGCTCACCGCCGGGCTGCTGTTCTCCGCCTCGACCGCCGTCACCCTGCTGATCCTGTTCAGCAACATCGCGGGCGGCCTCGGCCAGGCGATGGCGACCACCGGCGGCGCCTTCTTCGCGTATCTCGGGGTCGTACTGCTCGGCTGTCTCGGCTACGGCGCCGTGTTCCTCGTCTTCGGGCTGTTCTTCAGGAATCCCGTGCTGCCCGCGCTCATGGTCTACGGCTGGGAGATGTTCGACTTTCTGCTGCCGCCGCTGCTCCAGCGCGTGAGCATCGTCTACTACCTGAAGAACCTCTGCCCGGTGCCGGTGGCGGAGGGGCCGCTCGCCATGATCGCCGACCCACCGCCGGTGTGGATGTCGCTCGGCGGCCTACTGCTGGTGGTGGTCGGTCTCCTCGCCGTCGCTGCCTGGGGAATTCGGCGCATGGAGATCCGCTACGCCGAGGACTGACAGGGGTGTCGGTCGTGGCCGACACCTCGATCCCGCCGGATCGACCTCGCGTCGCGTCGCGACCCGCCGCGTAGCGGCCCAAACGCTCTAAGTAAATGGCTTGTGAGCATTGACGGTGTACCGGCACGGGCCGGCACGGGCCTTGCGACCTCCGCCTCGTGAGCGTGCGGCTGGACTTTCCGCCCGCGAACGCGATAGGAGGTCTCTCGTGCGCCGCATCTGGTTCTCTCTCGTCTGCCTCTTGGCCCTCGGGCCGCCGGCTGCGGCCGACAGCCCGGGCAACCCCACCTTCCTGCTGGAGTCGATCCGCGTCGAGGGCCTCGAACGCGCGGCGCCGGGGATCCTGATCGCCGAGTCCCGACTGCGGGAGGGAGAAGCCTATGGAGAGCGCGAGCTCGCCGAGGCCGTGCGAAGGGTCGACCGCCTGCCCTTCGTCCTCTCCGCCGAGCTCGAGCTCGAGCGCGGCAGCAGCCGCGGCAGCTACGTGCTGGTGATCCACGTGCAGGAGGCGGAGCGCTGGTTCTTCGGCGCCGACCTGCGTCAAGCGGCCTTCGACCAGCCGCTCTCCATCGACAGCTATCGCGCCGAGTCGCGCCACAACGCGCAGACCGGCACCGCCGGGCTGCGCTTCTACCTCGGCGCCGACACCATGGCGTTCCTGGCCATCGCCGACGACGACGGCCTCAAGGCCGGAGTCACCCACTACGACCTCTTCGGCCGCGGCATCGCGGCGACGGTCGCCGCCAGCCACCAGCTGTGCTGCCGCCAGCTGGTGCTCCCCGCCTCGCTCGTTCCCGAGCTGGTGAGCTTCGGCCTCGGCGACAGCACCGATCGCTACGGCGTCTCGGTGGCCATTCCAGCCGGCCACAACCAAGCCGTCCGCCTCGACGCCAGCCAGCTCGTGAGCAACCAGGGAAACGCCCATGCGGTCTTTCCCGGCGAACGTTTCTCTCTCTCCGGCGGGACCCTCCGCGAACGGCGCCTGACCCTGCGCTGGGTGTATGACACCACCGACGACTTCCTGCTGCCGACCACCGGGGTGGCGTTCTCGGCCGGCCTCGAACATCGGCAGCTGACCATCACCGGCGCGGTGCTGCCGCTCGACGCCCCCAACGAGGACTGGCCTCGGCTCGACCTGCACCGCCAGGAGCTGGCGGTCGTCGCCAGCGCCGAGCAGGTCTTCCGGCTGGCGGCGCGAAGCGCGATCATCGCCAGCGCCCGCGGCGCCTTCGGCAGAAGCGGCACCGACGTCGGCCCCGGGGATGTCGGAGAGCTGTTCGACCCCAATGCCTACGAGGTTGCGGCCGAGATCCGGCACTCGCTGGACCTTCTCGGTCGCGAGCGAACCCGTCGCTACGGTGACCTGCGCTGGGAGGTCGGCGGCGAGATCGGCTACGAGGGCGTGACCCCCTCGGCCCGGACCCGGACCCCGATTTCGCGCGCCACGCTTTCGACGGCGCTCGTCCTGCGCAACGCCTGGGGGGTGTTCCGGCTCGGCTTCTCGTACACCGCCATCGAGAGGCGGACATGAGCCGGCCCCGGCTCCGCAGCCTGCTCACTCCGGCCCTGCTGCTCCTCGCCGCCCTCGGCGGCCGGCTCGAGGCGGCGCCGCCAGCGGACCTCGCCCCCGCCCTCGAGCGCACGGCGTCGGGCGAGCTCTCGATCGGCCTGCCAACGTCCGTCCTGCACGACCCGGAGGTCGCCCGCCAACTGCGTTCGGGCCTGACCACCGGCTTCCTGTTGAGCGTCCACATCCGCGACGGCGCGCGGCGGCGGGCCGAGGGCGTGGCGCGCGTCGAGGTGCGCTACGAGCTGTGGGACGAGGTCTATCTCGCGCGCGCCTTCGCTCCGACGCTCGGCGCCGCCGAGCCTTTCCCGTCGGTCGACCAGCTAGCGGCCTGGTGGGAGGGGCTGCGTCTACCCATCCTCACCGACCGCGATCTCGACGAGAGGAGCGACTGGGACGTCGAGCTGCGACTCGACGTGCTGCCCTTCTCTGCCGCCGAGCAGAGCGATGCGCAACGCTGGTTCTCCGACGCCATCGCCTCCCGTCGCTCGACCGCCAACGACGTCGCGGAGGCCGAGGGCGAGAGCGGCGAGCGTCTCGGCGCCCTGCTCGACCTGGTGATGGCCACCTCGATCCAGCGTCGCGCCGTGGTCAGCTTCGAGTGGAGCACGAGCCTCCCGGCCACCGTCCGCCACCGGCCTTCCTGAGCCGAGCCGCGAGCCCGCGCGTTGCGCTTTCGCCTCCTCATCACGCTCCTGCTGGGCGGTGGCTTCGGCGCCCTGCTCGTCATCTGGGCGGTCGAGCAGCGCCTGGGCCAGGCGGCGCTCGCGGTCGGCGTGCACCCGGACGTCATGGCGGCCCTCGACGCGGGCCTTGCCGACCAGCGGCAACTGGCGGCGCTCGACCCGGCGCAGCGCGAGGTCTATCGGGCTCACTTCGAGCGCCTCGAGCAGCTGCGCGGGCGTCTCCACGTGTTGGACCACAGCCGCGAGACGATCGTCCGCAGAGCGCAGCAGACGCTGGTCGTCTTGGTCGGCGCCCTGCTGGTGGTGAGTGGCTCGATCTGGTGGTGGGGCGCCCGCCGCACCGAGCAGCGGCTCGAGCGGCTGCGCGAGCACCTCGCCGCACTGGCCGCCGGTGCCACCGACCTCACCACCGGCGAGCACGGCCGCGACACCCTGGGTCGAGTGGCTAGGCTGGTCGAGGAGACCTCGCGGGTGGTCGCCCGCGAGCGCCAGCGGCGGCTCGCCTTCGAGCACCTGGCGCAGTGGCAGGAGGCGGCGCGCCGCCACGCGCACGAGATCCGCACGCCGCTCACCGCCGCCGGCCTCGAGCTGGACCGCCTGCGTCAAGTCGCCGAGGGCACACCCGAGGCGGCGCGCGGCGAGCTCTGCCGGCTGGCAGACAGTCTGGCCGAAGAGCTGACGCGCCTGCGACGCTTCACCCGCGAGTTCGCCGGTTTCGCCCGCCTGCGGGCGCCCCAGCCGGTGCCCCGGGACCTCGACGCCCTGCTCGCCGAGCTGGCGGCCACCTTCGCTGGCGCTTGGCCCGACTTCACCCTGCGCTACCAAGGCCCGACCGAGAGACCACTCGAGGCCCTCGTCGATGCCGAGCTCCTGCGCCAGCTCGTCATCAACCTGGCCGACAATGCGGCGCGCGCCGTCGCTCCGCGGACCGGCAGCCTCACCATCCGGCTCGAGCGCAGCCGTGGTCAGGCCGTGGTCACCCTCGTCGACGACGGCCCCGGCCTGCCGGCGTCCATCCGGGCCCGCCTGTTCACTCCCTACACCACCACCCGCGCCAGCGGCGAGGGAATGGGTCTCGGCTTGTCGATTGCGCGGAAGATCGCCCTCGACCACGGCGGCGATCTCGAGCTGGTGACCACCGGCCCGGCCGGCACCATCTTCCGGCTCGCCCTACCGCTCGCGGGCACCGACGACCCCGCGCATCCCGACCCGGCCGCGCCGGTGTCGGTGGCCTGACAGAATCGGCCGATGGCCCGTCCTCTCCCCGCGCCGGCGACGCCGGCCACCGTCCTCATCGTCGAGGACGACGACAAGATCCGCGCCGGCCTCCTGCTCCAACTGCGCGAGGCGGGGCACGCGCCGCGCGCGGTGTCGACCGCCGAGAGCGCGCTGCGCGAGCTGGCGCCGACGGCCCCAGTAGCCTCCAGCACCGAGCGCGGCGCGAGCGACCACACGCTCCCCGCCCTCCTCCTGCTCGACGTCCGGCTGCCCGGCATGAGCGGGATCGCCCTCCTCGAGCACCTGGTCGCCGCCGGGCGCCTCCCTCCCACCATCGTGCTCTCCGGCGAGGCCTCGGTGGGCGAGGCGGTGGCCGCCCTCAAGCTCGGTGTGCACGACTTCCTCGAGAAGCCGTTCAGCCGCGAGCGACTGCTGCGTTCGATCGAGAACTGCCTGGAACGCGTCGCGCTCCGCGAGCGTGTCGTCGAGCTCGAGCAGGCCGTGCGCGGCGAGACTCCCCTGCTCGGCGCCTCGGCGGCAATGGAGAGACTCCGCCAGGGCATCTCCCGCGTCGCCGCCACCGACGCCAGGGTCCTCATCCAGGGCGAGAGCGGCACCGGCAAGGAGCTCGTCGCCAACGCCATCCACCAGGGCAGCGCCCGTCGCGACAAGGCCTTCGTCAAGCTCAACTGCGCGGCGATCCCGGCGCCACTGATCGAGTCCGAGCTCTTCGGCCACGCCCGCGGCGCCTTCACCGACGCCACCGTCGCTCGCGCCGGCCTGTTCGAAGAGGCCGACGGCGGCACGCTCTTTCTCGACGAGATCGGCGACATGGAGCAGGGGCTGCAGAGCCGCCTGCTGCGCGTGCTCGAGGACGGCCGGGTCAGGCGCCTGGGCGAGGCCAAGGATCGCGAGGTCGACGTCCGGGTTCTCGCCGCGACCCATCGCGACCTCGAGCAAGAGGTCGCCGCCGGCCGCTTCCGTCAGGACCTCTTTTACCGCCTCGCCCACCTGCCGCTCGCCGTGCCGGCCCTGCGTGAGCGCCCGAGCGACGTCCCCGAGCTCTTCCGCAACTTCGTCGAGCACTTCGCCGGCCGCCATCGCCTGCGTCGCCGCGAGGTCGCCCCCGACCTCCTCGCCGCCCTGACCCGCTACCCCTGGCCAGGCAACGTGCGCGAGCTGCGCAACCTGGCCGAGCGCCTGGTGGTGTTCGGCGGCGACCCCCTCACCGTCGAGGACCTGCCGCCCTCGATCCTCACCAGCGCCGCCGGCAGCCCGGAGAGCGGCCTCGTGCGCCTGGTCGAGAGTGCGCCCCTGCCCGAGCTGCGTGAGTTCCGCGAGCAGTGCGAGCGCGAATACCTCGAGCTGGTCCTCCAACGCACGCGCTGGAACTACAGCGCGGCGGCGCGGATTCTGGGCATTCAGAGGAGCTACCTGCACGAGAAGGCCGGCCAGCTCGGGATCCACCGGCCGGAGGTCACGTAGCCAGGACCGGCGACGGAGCAACCGCCGTTCCGCCTCGTCACGGTCGAGGGCGCCCCGCGGGCAGGCACCGACCTCGACCGTACGTCCTTCCTGCTCGTGACTGAGGAATGACAGGTGGAGAGTGGGGCATGCCCCGTTGACACGTAATACGTGTAGGCCTAGCCTTGCGACATGAACATCACGTTGTCGGTCGACGAACGGTCGCTCGAGGAGGCCCGCAGGATCGCCGCCGCACGCGGGACCAGTGTCAACCAGCTGGTCCGCGAGTACATCGACTCGCTGGCAAGGCTCGATGGCAAGGCTGCCGCCGAGGAGTTTCGGCGGCTCTCTGCGAGCGGGAGCGGCAACTCCGATGGACGTCCGTGGAAACGGGAGGATGCCTATGACCGAGCGAGCGTTCGTCGATAGCAACGTCCTCGTCTACAGCGACGACGTGGCGGCGCCAGGCAAGCGTGCGCTCGCCGTCGAGCTCCTCTCCCGCCAACTCGAGGGTGGTACCGGGGTGGTCTCGACCCAGGTCTTCGCCGAGTACTTCTCGATCACGACTGGGAAGCTCAAGACACCCGTCGCCCTCGCTCGCCAGAAAATCGAGCTGCTCAGTCTCCTCGACGTAGTGCGGCCGGCGACCGACGACATCCTCGCGGCAATCGACCTGCATCGCCTGCACGGCCTGTCCTTCTGGGATGCGCTCATCGTGCGCGCTGCCCAGTTGGGTCGTTGCAGGGTTCTCTACACCGAGGACCTGCAACACGGTCGGCGGTTCGACGGCGGAGTGCAAGTCGTGAACCCCTTCGCGGCAACGTAGGCGCCCGTCCGCCCCAGACACACGAACGCCGGGGCGTTGCCACCCCGGCGTCCGTCTGTCCAGCGCGCAGTAGCAGGCCAGCGCCCGTGAGGGCGCGACCTAATCAGTGGCCGGCCTTGCCGATCCGCATGCCGTAGAACGAGCGGTGGACGAAGAACATCGAGATGGCGAAGAAGACGGCCGCGAGGACCTGGGTCAGGGCGTGCTGGCCGCTCTTGGTCATCTCGACCGCGAGCTCGACGGCGAGGAGGCCGAAGAGGGTGGTGAACTTGATCACCGGGTTCATGGCCACCGAGGATGTATCCTTGAACGGGTCGCCGACGGTGTCACCGACCACAGTGGCTTCGTGGAGCTTGGTGCCCTTCTCCTTGAGCTCGACTTCGACGATCTTCTTCGCGTTGTCCCAGGCGCCGCCAGCGTTGGCCATGAAGATCGCCTGGTAGAGGCCGAAGATGGCGATCGAGATCAGGTAGCCAATGAAGAAGAACGGCTCGAAGCAGGCGAAGGCGAGAGTCGAGAAGAACACCGTCAGGAAGATGTTCAGCATGCCCTTCTGGGCGTACTGGGTGCAGATCTCGACGACCTTCTTGCTGTCGGCGACGGAGGCCTTGGTGGCACCCGCATCGAGCTTGATGTTCGTCTTGATGAACTCGACCGCCCGGTAGGCGCCGGTCGACACGGCCTGCATCGAAGCGCCGGTGAACCAATAGATGATCGCGCCGCCGGTCACCAATCCGAGCAGAAACGGCGGGTGGAGGAGGGACAGCTTCTCGACGTCGACGGTCAGCTTGTTGGTCAGGATGACGATGATCGAGAAGATCATCGTCGTCGCGCCGACCACTGCCGTGCCGATGAGCACCGGCTTGGCCGTCGCCTTGAAGGTGTTGCCGGCGCCGTCGTTGGCCTCGAGGTGGTGCTTGGCGCGTTCGAAGTCAGGCGTGAAGCCGAAGTCCCGCTTGATCTCTTCCTTGATGCCCTTGATCGACTCGATGGTCGACAGCTCGAACACCGACTGGGCGTTGTCGGTCACCGGGCCGTAGGAGTCGACGGCGATTGTCACCGGCCCCATGCCGAGGAAGCCGAAGGCAACGAGGCCGAAGGCGAAGATCGCCGGGGCGATCATCAGGGCGCCGGCGCCGACCGGGAACATGGTGGCGATCCAGGCCGCAACTCCCATCAGGGCGACGATCGACAGACCCATCCAATAGGCGCTGAAGTTGCCGGCGATGAGGCCGGCGAGGATGTTGAGCGAGGCGCCGCCCTCACGCGAAGCGGTGACCACTTCCTTGACGTGGGACGATTCGGTCGAGGTGAACACCTTGACCAGCTCGGGGATGATGGCGCCGGCCAGCGTGCCGCAGGTGATGATCGTCGACAGCTTCCACCACATCGTGGTGTCGCCGCCGAGATCCGGGATCATCGCCTTCGACACCGCGTACGTGACGATCACCGACAGGATCGAGGTCAGCCACACCAGGCTGGTGAGCGGCGCCTCGAAGTTCATCTCGTCGCGGTTCTGATACTTGGCCTTGGCGACTGCCTCGTTGATCCAGTACGAGATCGCCGAGGTGGCGATCATCAGAATGCGCATGGTGAAGATCCAGACCAACAGCTGGACCTGGACCTGGGCATTGGCAACCGCGAGCAGGATGAACGTGATGAGCGCGACACCCGTCACGCCGTAGGTCTCGAAACCGTCGGCGGTCGGGCCCACCGAGTCGCCGGCGTTGTCACCCGTGCAGTCGGCGATCACGCCGGGATTGCGGGCGTCGTCTTCCTTGATGTTGAAGACGATCTTCATCAGGTCGGAGCCGATGTCGGCGATCTTGGTGAAGATGCCGCCGGCGATGCGCAGAGCCGAAGCGCCGAGCGACTCGCCGATCGCGAAGCCGATGAAGCACGGTCCGGCGTAGTCGGCAGGCACGAACAGGAGAATCGCGAGCATCAGGACGAGCTCGGTCGAGATCAGCAGCATGCCGATCGACATGCCGGCCTTGAGCGGAATCGCGTAGGTCGGGAAGGGCTTGCCGGCGAGCGAGGCAAACGCCGAGCGCGAGTTGGCAAAGGTGTTGATCCGGATGCCGAACCAGGCGACGCCGTAGCTGCCGGCGATGCCGACCAGCGAGAACAGCAGGATCAGGGCCACCTTGTCGAAGGCGAAGTGGCGCAGCCACCCGAAGTAGACGACCATGATCGAGCCGATGAACACCTCGAGCAGGAGGATGAACTTGCCCTGCGTCACGAGGTAGGTCTTGCAGGTCTCGTAGATCAGCTCGGAGACCTCGCGCATCGACTTGTGCACGGGCATGTTCTCGAGCTGCTTGTACATCACGAGGCCGAACAGAAGCCCCAGCAGGCAGACGAACAGTCCGCCGAGCAGGAGAGTCGAGCCAGTGAGACCGAAGAAGGACACACTGGCGAGGTCGGGCAGGACGAGCTCGGCTTCACTGGCGCTCGCCGGCGCGGAGCCGAGCAGAGCGGCGGCAGCGGCGACGATCAGGGCCAGCGCGCCGCGGCGGACCGAAGGCAGGGTTGGCACGGACACAGCTTCCTCCACTTCGAAACGAACAGACGTTCAGACTGTTGGGGAGTGGGCCGCGCATGGGGCGCAGTTTGCCCGCAGGGGCCCGACGGAAAACGTCTCAGGATACCACAGCGCATCCACCGCCCCGCCCGCAGCCGCCCCGCCGGGCAGTGAGTTCCGCTAGAATGCCGCGCCGATCACAGTACCAATCGTCGCCCCGTTCCTCCTCACCAACCGGAGACTCGACTGCAATGTCCGACCCCTCGATCAACGCCACCCGGCGCGCCTCACGCGGCCTCGCCCTCGGCGCCACCGCCATTCTCGTCTGCGGGCTCGCCGCCTGTGAGAAGCGACAGGACCACGCTGCCGCCGCGGCCAGCGGGCCGATCAAGGTCGGCGTGTTCATGGATCTTTCCGGCCAGACCTCGAGCTTCGGACAGTCGAGCGTCGCCGGCGCCAAGATGGCGGCCGCGGGCATCAACGCCGCAGGCGGCATCGACGGTCGCAAGATCGAGCTGGTGATCGAGGACGACCAGGGCCGGCCCGAGCAGGCGGCGACCGTCGTCACCAAGCTGGTGAATCAGGACAAGGTGGCAGCGATCATCGGCGAGGTGGCGTCGTCGAACAGCTTGGCTGCGGCGCCGATCGCCCAGCAGGCGCACGTGCCGATGATCACCCCGTCGTCGACCAACCCCAAAGTCACGCAGGTTGGCGACTACATTTTCCGCGTCTGCTTCATCGACCCGTTCCAGGGCGAGGCGATGGCCACCTTCGCCGCCCGGAGCCTCCGCGCGAAGACTGCCGCCATCCTCCTCGACACCAATTCCGACTACAGCCGCGGGCTGTCGGAGTACTTCGAGAAGTCGTTCGTCCAGCAGGGCGGCACGATCGTCGACAAGCAGTCGTACGCCAATACCGACCGCGACTTCTCCGGCCAGCTCACCGCCATCAAAGCCAAGAACCCCGATGTGCTCTGGGTGCCCGGCTACTACACCCAGGCCGGCGTCATCGTGCGCCAGGCTCGTCAGCTGGGCCTGACCGCCAAGATCCTCGGTGGCGACGGCTGGGATGCGCCCCAGCTCTTCGAGCTCGGGGGTGAGGCGCTCAACGGCGCCTTCATCTCCAACCACTATTCGGCCGAGGATCCGTCGCCGGTGATCCAGAAGTTCATCACCGACTTCAAGGCGGCCAACGGCGGCGCCACGCCGGACGCCATGGCAGTGCTCGCCTACGACGCGGTCAACGTGCTCGCGGCGGCGATCAAGCGCGCCGGCGGCACCGACCCCGATTCGCTCAAGAGCGCGATCCGCCGCACCAACGAGTTCGACGGCGTCTCCGGCAAGATCACGATCAACGAGAACCGTGACGCGATGAAGCCGGCGGTCGTGCTCGAGGTGCAGGACGGCAAGTTCCACTACCTGCAGACCGTGCCGCCGTTCGGCACTCCCGCGATCGACCTGCCGCCGACCCCGAAGGCCGGCGAGTAGTGACCCGGCAGCCCTCGCTCACCGGCCCCGGCAGTCCGCCGAGGCTCGGCGGCCGGTGAGCACTCTCCTCCAGCAGCTGGTCAATGGCCTGACGATCGGCGCGATCTACGCGCTGATCGCCTTGGGCTACACCATGGTCTACGGCATCCTGCGGCTGATCAACTTCGCCCACGGCGACGTCTACATGGTCGGCGCCTTCGCGGGCTTCTTCCTGGCCCGAGCTCTCGGGCTCGGCCAGGAGCCGTCGTTCATCGGGCTGCTGGTGGTGCTCGCGGGCGCGATGGTTGCCGCCGCCGTGGTGGGCCTCGTCATCGAGCGCTTCGCCTATCGGCCGGTGCGCCGCTACCCGCGGATGACCGTGCTGATCACCGCGATCGGTGTCTCGCTGCTGATCGAGAACCTCGGCGTGGTGCTGTGGGGCGGGGCGCCGCGTTCGTTCCCTTCGCTCTTGCCGATCCAGGGATGGAGCATCGCCGGGGTGTCGCTGTCGGGTGCCCAGCTCGCGATCTTCGGCGTCTCGCTCGCCCTCACGCTGGTGCTGCAGTGGATCGTCTACCGCACCCGGCTCGGCATGGCGATGCGGGCGGTCTCGTTCTCGCTCGACAACGCCAAGCTGATGGGCATCAACACCGACGCCATCATCGCCCTGACCTTTGCCATTGGTTCGGCCCTGGCGGCGGCCGGCGGCGTGCTCACCGCGCAGTACAACCCGCAGATCGATCCGCTGATGGGGATCATGACCGGCTTGAAGGCGTTCGTCGCCGCCGTCCTCGGCGGCATCGGCAACATCCCCGGCGCCGTGCTCGGTGGGCTGCTGATCGGCCTCGCCGAGACTCTGGTGGTCGGCTATGGGCAGCTCGTCGGCGTACCGTCCACCTACCGCGACGCGGTCGCTTTCGCGATCCTGATCCTCGTCCTCCTCTTTCGGCCGAGCGGCATCCTCGGTCGCACCGTGCGGGAGAAGGTTTGAGCCCGCGTGGCAGCAGGATCCTGACTGCGGTCGCCCTGACGATCGGCATCCTCCTCGTCGACCGCATGCTGTCGAGCGAGGGGCTGTTTGGCTACGGGATTCCCCCCTACTGGGGACGCATTCTGATGCTCGCCGGCATCAACGTCATCCTGGCTACCTCGCTGAACCTGGTGATGGGCTTCACGGGCCAGTTCTCGATCGGCCACGCTGGCTTCATGGCCGTCGGCGCCTATGTCGCTGCCTACCTGTCGGTGTTCCAGGGCGGCGCCTGGGAAGCGGCCTTGAGCGGCGTCCTCGGCCCCACCTTGGCCAGTGAGCTGGTCTTCGTCGGCGTGTTGCTCGCGGCCGGCGTCGCCGGCGGGCTGGTCGGCCTCCTGGTGGGCATTCCCAGCCTTCGCCTGCGCGGCGACTACCTGGCGATCGTCACCCTGGGGTTCGCCGAGATCATTCGCATCGTCATCGTCAACATCGACACCGTCGGCGGCGCGACTGGTTTCGCGGTGCCCGGGCGCACCAGCTTCATCTGGGTCGGCACCTTCGCGGTGCTGACCATCCTCCTGGTGCGCAACATGGTGAGCTCGGCGACGGGCCGCGCCCTGCTTGCCATCCGCGAGGACGAGATCGCCGCCGAAGCGATGGGCATCGAAACCACCCGCTACAAGGTGCTCGCCTTCGTCGTCAGCTCGGCGCTCGCGGGAGTCGCGGGCGGGCTCTTTGGGCACTACACCAAGTTCCTCTCGACCAACGACTTCCAGTTCATCCGCTCGTTCGAGGTCATCATCATGATCGTCCTCGGCGGCATGGGCTCGATCACCGGCTCGGTGCTCGGCGCGGTGGTGATCACCGTACTGCCCGAGGCCTTGCGCGGCTTTGCCGCCTGGCGCCTGGTGATCTACTCGGCTCTCCTCATCCTGATCATGCTGACGCGGCCGCAGGGCATCCTCGGACGGCGCGAGCTCGGCGACCTGCTACCCGCGCGCTGGCGGCGAAAGGCGGCCACCCCGTGATCGCGGCGCCCGCGGGAGCCACCGCCCCGCTGCTCGAGCTCGTCGAGCTGACGGTGCGCTTCGGCGGCCTCTATGCCGTGAGCGAGCTCGACATGGCGGTCATGCCGGGCGAGATCTTCGGTCTGATCGGCCCCAATGGCGCGGGCAAGACGACCGTCTTCAACCTGCTCACCGGGATCTACGCCCCGACGAGCGGCGAGATTCGCTTCGCCGGCGGCCGTCTCGACGGCGTCAGGCCGAGCCAGATCGCCTGCCGCGGGGTCTCGCGCACGTTCCAGAACATCCGCCTGTTCGCCGGCATGACGGTGCTCGAGAACGTCCTGGTTGGCTGCCACCGCCACCGTCGCCAAAATCTCTTCGACACCGCCCTGCGCACGCCCCGCTTCGTCCGCGACGAGGCCGAACACCGCGACTTCGCCCGCGACCTGCTGGGCGTCTTCGAGCTCTCCCGGGTAGCCGACGAGCCGGCGACCAGCCTGCCCTACGGCAACCAACGGCGCCTCGAGATCGTCCGTGCTCTCGCCACGCGCCCTCGCCTGCTCTTGCTCGACGAGCCGGCGGCCGGCATGAACCCGGCCGAGTCCGAGGAGCTGATGGGCTTGATTCGCCAGATTCGCGATCGCTTCGACCTCACCATTCTGCTCGTCGAGCACAACATGCGGGTGGTCATGGGCGTCTGCGAGCGCATCCAGGTCATGGACTACGGCAAGAAGATCGCTCTCGGCCGGCCGAACGAGATCCGCAACGACCGTCGCGTCATCGAGGCCTACCTTGGCGACTGAGGCGGGGGGCAAGACCAGCGCCGCCGCCGCTGGCTCGGTGCTCCTGCGACTCGACGACGTCGCCGTCCGCTATGGCGCCATCGAGGCCCTGCGCGGCGTCTCACTGGTCGTCGGCCGGGGCGAGGTGGTGACCCTGATCGGCGCCAACGGCGCCGGCAAGAGCACCACGCTCCGCGCGATCAGCGGCCTGGTCGGCGTCGGCCAGGGTCGGATCTCCTTCGACGGCGAGGAGATCACGGGCGTGCCCGCGCACCGTCGGGTGGCCCGCGGTATCGCCATGTCCCCCGAGGGCCGCGGCGTCTTCGCCAACCTGACGGTGGCCGAGAACCTGCGGCTGGGCGGCTACCTCGAGCGCGACCCGAGACAGCTCGCCGAAGGTACCGACCACGCCTACCTGCTGTTCCCACGCCTCGCCGAGCGCTCCAGACAGAAGGCCGGCACGCTCTCGGGTGGCGAGCAGCAGATGCTGGCGATGGCGCGCGCCTTGATGTCGCGCCCGCGCCTCCTGCTGCTCGACGAGCCCTCTCTTGGGCTGGCACCGCTCCTCGTCCACACCATCTTCGAAGCGATCGAAGAGGTCCGCCAGCAGGGCACCACTATCCTGCTGGTCGAACAGAACGCGAACGCCGCGCTCAGCCACTCCGATCGCGCCTACGTCCTCGAGCAGGGTCGTATCGTCATCGAAGGCCCCTCGGCCGACCTCGCTCGCGACCCACGGGTGAAGGAAGCGTATCTAGGAGAGGGTTAGGGCCCGGCGCCGTCTCGCCGGCACCGAATCAGCGCAGGAAGCGCTCGACATCCGCTCAAGGCGCTGGCCAGCCCAGGCGCAGGAGCTGCTCGAGCTGCCCCCGGAGGTGGGCGAGCTGGCGTTGCTCCGCCGCGAGCTCGGCGGCAGCCGAACGCGAGCGCAGGAGCCGGGGCCAGCGTTCCGCGCGGCGGCGGGCGGCATTGTGCCCAGCGCTCGCGAGGCCTGCCAACTGCTCGGCCAGGCTGGCCCATTCGCCACCGCGCACGGCGAGCTGCTCGCGCGCCGCCGCCTCGGCCGTCGCCCTGGCCTCGGCGACCTCACGCCCCAGCCGCGCGGCGGCAGCCAACCCCGCCTCGCGTTCGCGGTCTGCCTGCGCCACGAGCAGGTTCGCTCGCACGCCGGCGACCTCGGCGGTCAGGCGCTCGTTCCAATGAGAGATCTCGACGTCGCGCCGCCGCAGCTCGGCGACCAGCAGGCTGGTCGAGGCGTGCCCCTCGAGGAGGACGCGGGCCCCGGGCGTCAGCTCGCCCGCGAGGGCTCGTGGCTCCCAGACGGGAGCCAGCATGGCCTCCCACAAAGCAACCTGCGCCGGGCTCAGGAACGCATCGAGGTCGGCGGCACTGGCGGCGTGCCGCTGTCGACGCGGCGAGGCCAGGGCGCCCAGCTGGGCCGCCGCGGTCGGAGCCAGCTCGCCCCAGGGTCGCAGATCCCCACGCAGCCGCTCGACCGTCGCCACCGGGTCGTGCAGGAGCTCGTCGTAGCGCAGCCGCACACACGGTCGCCCGCCGAGACCGGCAAAGGCGGCGCGCATGTAGGCCTCCCAGAGCGCCACACCGACGGGCACCGGCAGCCCGTCCCGGGCGGCAAGCGAGCGAGCGATCTCGACCGGGTTCCGGAGGGCCACCACGGCGACACCAGCGGGCAGGGCCGGCCCCCACAACCCCATCAAGAGACAGAGCCGGGGGTCCTTGATCACCCAGCTCCCTGGGCGCTGATCGAGGTGGCCGACCACCGCGGCGATGCGGGCTTGAAGCTCGCCGCGGTCCGCCTCGGTCAGCGCCTGGGCGCTCGCGCCGAGCGGCCGATCCCAGGCCGCGCCCAGACGCGCGAGAGCGTCTTCGTTGACCGTCCAGACATCGATCCGTTCGCGATGGCCGTCGGCGTCGTGGGCCGTTGGCGGGTAAAAATCGGACTCTTCTCCGGCATAGGCACCGAGCTGCTCGAGCAGGCGCACCAAGACGGAAGTCCCAGCCCGGTGCATCCCCAAGACGACGAGTTGCATACCGCAACAGACTGTATCGCGACGCTGCGCCGACGCCCTGCTAAGGTCTCTCCAAATGCGGCGCGTGACCATCCTCGTTGCCTTCCTGCTCGCGGTGGCGGTCCACGGCAGCCTGTTTCGGCTCGAGCGCCATCCAGGGCCGCGGCGTCTTTGGGGCGACGAGCAGCTCTACGTGGACGCCGCCCGAGAGATCGCGGCCGGCCGTGCTCCCGAGCTTGCGCTGCTGTGGCCACCTCTCTATCCGCGTCTGCTGTCGCCCCTCCTCACCCTGGAGCGCGGTCACCTCGTCGTCGAGGTCCTTCAGACCCTCCTCCTCGTGGTCGCTGCGCTGGCCCTCGGTGGTCTCGGTTGCCGACTCTTCAGCGCCCGCGCCGGCGCCCTGGCCGCTGGCTTCCTGCTGGTCTACCCGCCGCTCGTCGCCTACGCCCACTATCTCTGGCCAGAGATTGTCCACCTGGCCCTCTTCCTGGTCGCGGTCTGGATTCTCGTTGCGCGCAGCTCGGGATCAGCCGGGACGCTGGCCCGCGCCGAGGTCGCCTGGCTGGCGGCCAGCGGCCTCCTGCTCGGCCTGGCACTGCTGACCAAGAGCATTCTCGGGCCGTTCCTGCCCTGCCTGCTACTGCCGCTGGCGACCTCCCGCGGCGTTGACGACTCCTGGCGCTGCCGGCTCGCCCGCCCGGCGATCGTCCTCGCCGCCGTGCTGGCGACGGTCACCCCGACGCTCGCCGACCACTGGCAGCGCTACCGCGAGCTGTCGATCGCCAACAGTGGGCCCTTCAACCTCGCGGTCGGCCTCGCGGACGTCTCACCGCGCAACCTCGAGGGCGAGATCGTGGGCGACGCCTACCGCAGCTACCTGGCGGGAGCCGACACGCCGCGCGGTCGCAACGAGAGACTGTGGACCGAGATTCGCGAGCGCGTCGAGCGGCAGGGGAGTCTCGCTACCTTGCGTGCACAGCTCGGCCGTCAGTACTTCCGACTCCTCGATCGCCGAAGCTTTCTCGATGACATGCTGCCGGGCGGCGCCATCGCCGCTCGCGGCTACGGCTACGTGGCGGCCCCCAGCTGGCTGGCCGCCGCGCTCTCCGGCCTCGGCCATGCGCTCTACGGCGCGCTCCTGCTGGCGGCCACGGCTGGCGTTGCCAGCCTGGTGCGACCGGGGCCGTGGGTGCGCGTACTGCTGGCCTTTCTCGCCTACAACCTGCTGCTCTTTCTCGGCCTGCATGTCATGACGCGCTACCGCATCCAACTCGAGCCCATCCTGGCGCTCCTGGCGGCGCAGGCGGTGGTGACCGCTCCCCAACTACGCGCGCGCCTGCGCCGCCGACCAGGCTTCGCGCTGGCGCTGGCGACGGCGGCGATCCTCGTCCTGGGTCTCGGCTTCAGCTGAGCCCATCGCTCAGGGCGCCGGGCTCGCCTGACGCTGCTTGGCGCCGGCCCGGATGGTGGGCGTGAACTTCTCGCGCGCACCATCGACCGAGATGCTCTCGACGTAGTAGAAGTAGACCTTCCCTTCCGCAATCGTGTCGTCGACGTAGCGGTACTGGTGCGGCTCGTCGCTGGTGCCTGCTCCGAGAATGGGCCGCGCGGTGAGTCGCGAAAAAGGACCCTCTTCGGCGTCGGCGCGATAGACGTCGAAACCGAGATTCTGAACCTCGCTGGCCGTCGACCACTTGATGGTGTTGGCGAGGGCCGCCTGCAGGGTCGCAGCCGCCGGTGCCGGCGGCACCGGAGCAGCTGTCGTTCGACAGCCGGCGCCGAGAATGACGAGGGCGAACACGGGCAACCAGCTGTTGATCCTGATGGCGCGCCTCACGGTCCGGTACCGAGGAAGGACCGAGCCGCAGGCACCAGCCCGGGCGGCCAGGCGAGGGTCACGGCCGGGTCGCCCAGCAGGTTGTACTGGTGCACGAAGTCCGGGTTGCCGGCCGCGCGCTTGGCCGCGACCAGGGCTTCGCCCACCGTCTCCGTCGTCAGCAGGCCGCGAAGAATGGCCTGACTCTCCATCTCGCTGGGCGCGTTGCGCCACGAGGCGGCGATCACGGCCACGGCGCCTCGATCAGGCAGACGCAGGAACTTCTCGCCGATCGAATCGGCGGTCGGATGGTCGAAGGGCGCCGAATAGCAGGTCATGCTGATCACCAGGGCCAGGCGGTCGCTCGGCGCGAGCCGATCGAGGTCGTCCAGGTTGAAGAGGTCGCGGTGCTTGGTCCAGTCTGCTGGGCCGGTCCGCCAGATGAAGCGGCCGCCGTGGCCGACGAAGTGGATGAGCAGCACGCCGTCATCGAGCTCCTGGCGAATCCGGCCCGGCTCCTCGGCGTCGCCGGCGGGCACCCCGGGCTGCGGATAGATCCGCCGCGGTTCGAGGCCAACGCTGGCGAGGAAGGCCGCCAGGTGGTCGCTCGCGATTTGGAAGCCAACCTGCTCGTTGGCCACCAGCAACGGATGCGACCGCCAGTCCCCTGGCGGCGCGGAGGTCTCGTAACGCACGGTCTTGGCGACCACGGCCGCGGCTTCCTCCGGCGTCGCCACCGGTAGGCGGCCGATCGCCAGACGAGGCGCCGGATCGTCGCCGAAGCGCACGAACCAACCGTCGTCGGCAGCATGGCCGTCCTGACTCGAGTAGCTCCAGGTGGGGATCAGATTGCGCGCTCGGCCGGTGGGCCCGGAGTAGTCGGTGCTGGCGATGTGGGCGAAGGCCGCGCCCTGTGCCGGCGCGTAGACCGCGTCGGGGTACAGATCCGCGGACGCCGGCCGGTCGTGGGTGTCCCAGCTCGCGTCGCCCACCAGCAGAACGAAGCGTAGCGGCCGCGGGGGCAACCCCCGCTCGGCATCGCCGAGCACCAACGAGGCGAGGAAGTCGCGGATCGCCCGCGGATGACGGAGCCCTCCGCCGAATTCGGCATAGACCTCCTCGGGGTCCACGACCTCGACCCGCAAGCCCCGCCCTCGGTGCAGCGCAACGAGCGGCGCAACGGCTGCCCGGAGCGCCGCCGGCACCAACATCACGTAATCGGCAGCAAAGGCCGGGTCACGGAGCCGGGGGGGCGGCAGACGCTCGATCGCCGACGGCGCGTGCCAGGCGGCCGGTCCGCCGAGGACGTCGACGGCGCCAGAGGCAAGCGACGGCAGCCACAGTCCCGGCCGGCCGGCCGGCACGCTCGGTGCTGCCGTGATGCGGTGGTCAGCATGCAGCGCGAGGGGTGCGACAGCGTCCGCAGCCACGAAGGACGGCGAGCCAGCGGTCCACAGCCGAAGCTGCTCACCGCTCGCGACGGTCCCCGCCCAGTGATAGTCGACCTCGATCCAGTCGAGAACCACGACGTCTACCAACGGATCACCGGCTGCCACCGGCTGCCGCAGGGGGACTCGCAGCTCGAGGGCCAGGCCAGTGAGATCCGCCGGCAGCTCGGCGGCGGCCAGCGGCGGCGTCTCGATGATGGTCGTCTGTTGCTGCCCCCACTCACCACTGGCCACCAGTCGCCCGCCGAGGAGGACCTCCACGCGATGGTCCGACATCGCCGGATCGGGTTTGCTGATCGGTCGGGACCAGCCCCGGAGGGCCACGCGTAGTCGCAGCTCGGCGCCGGGCTGCCGCGACAGTCCGGGCAGGGCCAGGGGGATCCGGTAGGGCGCCCCGTCAAAGCCGGTGAGCCGGGTCCAATACCAGAGCGGGGGGACGTCGTCGGGCGAGGCCTGGGTCAGCGGAAACCGCAGCAACAGCTCGTCGGACTCGAGGTGCTGATGGCGCCGGAGCGTTGGTCCCTCCGGGACCGCGGCGCCTGGGACGGTCGCCGGGGCCGGCGTCAAACGAGCCGGATGCGCCTCGGCCAGGCTGAGCAGGTACGCGTTCTCGAGCAACAGCTCGTCGTAGGTCGAGCCCTTGCCAGGCAGCCGTTCCGCCGTCCACTCGATGGCGTCGCCGGGGCCGAAGACGCCGTCGCCGCCGTCCTCGACCCAGATCGGAACTGCCGTGCCGCGATTCGACAGCGCGAGCCTCGAGCTCGACTGCGGGCCCTCGAGCCCCGACAGCGCCAACGCCTCGAACGTCACTCGGTGGGCGCCGATCTCCGTGGTTTCCAGTCTGAACACCGGCGTCGACTCCGCGCTGGCAGGGTGCCCGGGCAACAGGCCAACGAGGCTGAGGCAGACGCAGCGAGCGAGCGAGCCCATCAGACCATCACCTCTTCGAGGTCCAGGCGCGAGCGACGAGCTCGTCGATCCTCCGCGATCTCACGGATCACGAGGCCATAGCGCTCCGCCGCCGCCGGCAAACCGTAGACTGCCTCGACCCGGCGCCGCCCCTCCGCCGTTCGCCGAGCCGCCTCGGCGGGGTCGGCGAGAATGGCCGCCATGGCCTGCGCTGCGGCGCCGGTGTCCGGCTCGGCCCATACGGCGCCCCGCGGATAGGGCGGATAGTCCTGCGCGAGACGGATGACCTCGTAGGGAACCGGATAGCCCGTCGTGGCGTCCAAAAAGTCGGTGACGCCGCCGTAGGCGGTGGCCACGACCGGCCGGCCGGCATACAGGCTCTCGATCAGCAGGAGCCCCAGGCCCTCCGACCGATGGAGGGAGAGCAGGGCGTCTGCACTGGCCACCAGACAGTCCATCTCCTCGCGCGACGCCGAGGTGGCAAGGATCTGCACCGGCAGGTCGGCTGCGGCCTCGCGCAGGCTGTTGAGCAGGGCCGGGTTCTGGCTGGCGCGATTGACCTTGATCAGCAGCCCGACGTCGCGCGAGGTCGTGGCGACGAGCTCGCGAAAAGCGGCGATGGCGCCGAGCGGATTCTTGCGCTCGGGCACACTGGCGACGTCGAAACAGACTAGAAAGTAGAAGCGCTCCGGGGAAAGGCCGAAGCGCGGGCGATCCGCCGCCACATTCCCCGCCGGTACACAAGGCGGCACCAGGCGCACCGGTACGGTGGCCACCGGCGCGAAGGCGTCGGCACAAAATTGCGACGGCGCCCAGACCTCGTCGAGAAGCTCGAAGCGCTCCGCAAGGTGGAGCGGTAGGTGCGAGAGCTCCCAGTACCAACAGCCCACCTTGTAGCCGCCCGCCACCGACGGCCCGGGCAGGTGACCGAGCGCCCGCGCCGTCTCGTCGGCGTTGGCGTGCAGGATGGTCACGGCGTAGGGGGCGCCCTCCGGCTGGTGCAGACGCCCACCAACGACCCTGCCCCAAGGGTCACCGTCGAGCGCCACCCGGGCGACGGCGACGCCCGCGGCCGACAGCGCGGCAAGCGATCCCCGCGCCACCTCGCCGACGCCGGTGTCGTGTCCGAAGTAGCCGGCCACGTTGACGCCCATCATTTCGCCTGCAGAATCGTCGCGACGGGCCGCCTTCCTCGGCGCCGGCGTGACGACCGGACCGGCGGCAGCGGCGGCCCAGGTTGGCCGGTCGGCGGGTGCCGCCTTGGTCGCCCCCGCGACGGGGCGCGCCCGACGGGGTAGCACCCGCCACAACCGCGGAAAGCGACCGCGCAGGCCGAAGCCCGCCGCCACCGGCTCGACTAACCCCGGATGCAGGCGATACTCCCGCGAGCCTTGGTGGACGAACCAGTAGCAATAACGCTGTTGGTCGGCGCCCAGGGGATCGGGGTAGGCACGCTGGACGTCGGGGCGCATGCGATGGAGCATCAGCGCCAGCCGAGTGACCATCGGGCTCGGCGCAAGCGAACCCGGAATCGGCTCGTTGAGCCACGGCAGCATGGCCTCCGGCTGCGTCAGGTCGACGCTGTCGAGCACGCCGCTGCCGGCGTCGACCACCGCCGCCTCATAGGGATAGAGCTCGTAGCCGAAAACCGGTCGCCGCGCCCGCGGCGCCTCGAGGCCCCGCAGGAAGACGGAGTGCAGCCCCGACGCCGCGCCTTCGCCGCAGTCGACGAGCCAGCCCAGGTAGCGGGCCAGGTCATCGCCGTGAACCCGGGGAAACGCTCGCACGAGATCTGGCCGTTCCTCCCACAGCGCCAGCACGGCACGATTGAGATGGCCGCCCGCAAAGGGCAGGCGCTCGACCAGCCAGGCCAGGTAGGTGTCGTCGCCCTGAATGGAGAACGGATCCGGCCATCGTCGCCCCAGTGGGTCGCTACGCTGCAGAAGGCGCCGGAGCGTCAGCGACACCGCGATGTCGGCGCCGGAGAACCGGTCGTAGGCGTAAGGCAGGGAGCGCAGTCGCTGGTGGCCCGCCGCCAGCACCCGGTCACGATACTGCTCGAACAAGGGACGTAGCTCGGGGCGGCTGTGCAGGCTCAGTCGACTCTGGTGACGGCTGACCGCGTCGAGCTGGCTCAGGTCGAGACCGCTGAAATGGAAGAACCCGACGGGTCGGCCGCCGATCTCCCACCGGCCGCCTCGCTCCACTGGAAAGCGGTGGGGCAGGTTCCAGTAGGCGACGTTGTAGATCGGGTCGCGCAGCACCTTGACGCCGTCGAGGAAGGCGGGCGCAAATGCCATCCACGACTGGTCGACGAACAGACCGCGCGACAGGTCATTCAGGCAGAAGCGATACAGGCGTTCCCGCCACCAGTCGAGCAGCGGCGCGGTGCTCTCGTCCAGGCGCAGAGCGAGGAATCCGAGGTTGTAGACCCCGGCCATCAACAATGCTCGCTCGTGCGGCCGCTCCTCGCCGTCGAGGGGCGCCGTGATGTGCGGGGTCAACAGCAGTGTGTGGTGATCGAGGGCGGACTCGAGACCGCTCAGTCGAGCATTGACCAGGATGTCGGGGTCGAAATAGATGGCGCGTGACAGGCCGACGCGGTCCCGCAGGTAGGTCAAGAAATAGGGCTTGACGGCGGTATTGAGCTCGAGGATGTCGTAGCGGAAGGCGAAGTTTTCGAAGGCCGGAATGTCCAGCTCGTGGGCGAATACGACCTCGAATGGCAACTGCCCGTAGTCGATCTCGGCCAACGGCTGATCGACCAGGCAGACGAAGATGCGCGCCCCGGGGTGGTGCTCGCGATAGGACTCCGCGAACACCCGCGCGTAGGCGAGATAGTTGTTCGAGACGATGGTGCAGGCCGCGATCGGCGGCGCGCCGTCCACCGTCCGTTCCGCATGTGGCGTGGTCGGGCCGGGGGGCATCCGGTGGGGTCTCACATGCGATCAGGCACGGGAATGCCCAGGACGTCAGCGAGACTGCCCAGGCCGCGGGCGAAGACGCGCACCGCCGCCAGGCGCACGGCTCGCAACGCCGGATCTGCCTCGTGCAGGATCGGATGCCGATGGTAGCTGGCGTTGAAGGCCTGGGCGAGGTCGAGCGCGTGGCGCGCGAGCAGCGACAGCTCGAGGGAGGCACCGGCCTTGGCCACCACCTCGGGAATTCGCGCCACTTCGAGAACCAACGACCACAGGTCGTCACTCCAATGCGCGGCGTCAGCGGCGGACAGCTCGGCAGCCAGCTCGACCGGCGCCAGCCCGGCATCGCGCAACCGGCGCTCGATGTTCTTGACCCGGACCAGCGCATATTGCAGGTAGGGCCCACTCTCGCCCTCGAAGCTCAGGGCTTCGTCGAAGTCGAAGGCGATCACGCGATTCGTCGTCGCCTTGACCATGAAGAAGCGCACCGCCGCCGTGGCAATCTCCCGCGCCAAGGTGAGCGCCGCGTCCGCCGAGAGCTCCGGCTGACGCGCGGTGACTTCCTCCCGACTCTTCTCGATCAGACGGTCGAGCAGGTCGTCCGCCTTGACCCCGATGCCACGGCGCCCCGACATCTCGAGTGACTTGCCGCTCTCCTCGCCGGGGTCGAGGTAGCCGAGCAGTCGCGCAGTCGCGGTGGACAGCGAGACCATCTCGTAGGCGAAGTGCACGCTGCGCTCGGCCTCGGCAGCATGGCCGAGCGACTGGAGGCCGGCGCGGACGATCTTCTGCAAGTAGCTCTGGCGCGCGTCGATGACGTTGATCACGCGATGGGCGCCACCAAAGTCGGGACGAACCGGCGACGGGGCAGGGACCTCGCCCGGCGACGCCGTCTCCCACAGCGCCTCCTCTCGCCACCAGCGGTACTCGAAGTCCTGGCCCAGCAGCCCGAACTTCCACAGCTGGTAGGCGATGTCCTTGCCGACGTAGGTCACCGTGCCGTCGGAGCGCACGATCACCTTGTCGGGGTCCTCGAGGCCGGCGAACTCGGCGCTGTCGGCGAGCGGCATCACCCAACAGCCGCGGTTCTTGCCGTCGGCCTCGAGCCGCACGGCGCCGCTGGCCTCGAGGAGCTCGAAGGCTCGCGTGAAGAAGCTCAGGCGGAGGATCTCGCTTTCGCGGGTCAACAGGTCGTAGCCGATGCCCAGCCGCGCCATGGTGGTCAAGTGACAGTGGACGATCCGCCGCGCCACCAGGCGGCCCATCTCGGCGCGTGGGCCCCGGCCGCTCTCGAGCTCGTGGAGGGTCTCGCGTCGCCGCTCCTGGCGGGCGGCGTCCTCCTCGTACCAGCGCCCGACGCCGGCATACAGATCCCAGCAGGTGAAATCGAACGGCTCGGGAAGCGCCGCCACCTCGGTGGCCGTCATGCCCCGCACGTCGACGAAGCCGACGACGACGTCGGCCAGCTGCACCCCGGTGTCGTCGATGTAGTTCTGGACCTCGACGCGCTGCCCCAGGCGCCGCAGCGTCCGCGCCAGGACGTCCCCGAGCACGGCGTTGCGCAGGTGCCCGATGTGCGCCGCCTTGTTGGGGTTGATGTTGGTGTGCTCGATCACCACCTTACCGTCGCTTCTCGGGGCGTCGCCTTCGAGGTCGGCGGTGAGCAAGGCGGCGGTAACCGCCGAGCGATCGAGGAAGGCGTTCAGGTAGCCGGCGCCCTCGATCCGCAGCTCGCGCACGCCGACCGGCAGGGCCAGTCCGTCGCGCAGGGTGGCAGCGATGTCGCGTGGCTTGAGGCGCAGCGTCCGCGCCAGGTGCAGGCCGACCGGGAAGGCGATGTCGCCGAGCTCGCGCCGCGGCGGCGTCTCGGCAACCGGCTGGTGATCGACGCCATAACGTTCCAGGATGCAGGCCGCGAGGCGGGCCGAGAGCTCTTGCTTGAGGGCGGCGAACATGGCCGCGGGAGTGTACACCGGGGGCTGATATGATTTGGCGTCCGCGGTTTACGCCCGGCAGCAGGACCCGGCGGAGATGGATCATCGTCGGTGACGCCGAGCTGCCGCGCAGTGCGTATCGGCCAGGGAGGTTGGGGGAGTTGGAGAGCAGCGAAGGAACGTCCGACAAGCGAGTCCTGATCAAGCTCAACGAGACCGCCCTCGAGCTGGTCGAGGGTGACATCACCGAGCTCGAGGTGGCTGCGATCGTCAACGCCGCCAACGAGGAGCTCAAGCTCGGCGAGGGGGTGTCGGGGGCAATCCGCAAGAAGGGTGGCGCCTCGATCCAGGAGGAGCTCAAGCGCATCGGCCGCGCGTCGGTCGGCACCGCCGTCGTCACCGGTGCCGGTAACCTCAAGGCGGTGAGCCTGATCCACGCCGTCGGGCCGCGCTATGGCGAGGGCGACGAGGATCGCAAGCTGGCCTCGGCGGTCCGCTCGGCGCTGGCCCTCGCCGATCGCCACCAGTTGCGGTCGATCGCCATCCCGGCCATCTCGACCGGCGTTTTCGGCTTTCCGATGGACCGCTGCGCACGTGTCACGCTGACCGAGATCCAGCGCTACCTGCAAGGTGGCACCAAGCTCGAGCGGGTGGTGGTGTGCCTCTTCGGCGACGAAGCGTTCGACACCTTCCGCCGCGAGCTGCGTCGCGGCTTCCGGTAGTCGTCACTGACCACGAGGCCGGGCCGGCCAATAGACGCCGCTCCGGCGACATTCGTATGCGGGTCTGAGGGCTGTGCGCTTGGCGCGCCCCCCACCGACCGAGGAGCCGACACCGATGCTCAGAACTCTACGTCCCCGTCGCCGCGTCGCCGGCTCCCCGGCCTCTGGATTCACCCTCCTCGAGCTGATCATCGTCATCGCGATCATCGGCATCTTGGCCACCATCGCCCTGCCGAGCCTCATCCACCAGCCGCATCGCGCCGCCGAGGCCGTGCTGCGCACCAACCTGCTCGCACTGCGCGACTCGATCAAGCAGTACTACGCCGACAAGGGCCACAACCCGACCACGTTGGACGCCTTGGTCGAGGGGCACTACTGGGAAAAGGGGCTGCCCCGAGATCCGATGACCGGCAAGAACGACACCTGGATCCCGATCTACGAGGAGGCGGATCCCGACCAGCCACCCGCCGAGAGCGAGCAGTCGGCCGAGGGTGGGCCCGGGATCATCGACGTCATCTCCGGCGCTCCCGGCACCAGCCTCGACGGCACGCCCTTCAGCGAATTTTGACCGGGGCCCTCAGCTCGCCGTCTCGGTCATCTTCTTGAGGCCCCGCAGGTCCCGCCGGAACATCTCGTGAATCGCCGGCAGCTGGCGGGAGAGCCTCAGCAGCCACGCCCCGCCGTCCTCGAAAATCTCGCGTTGGATGACGCGGGTGCCCGCTTCTTTTTCTTCCAGGTACCAGGCGTGTCGGCTCCGCAGCAGGCCGCTGCGGTTGCTCCAGATCAGGGTCTTCCCGGCGGCGGCCACGTCGACTTGGGCCCGCACGCGCCAGGCAAGCCAAGCTGGCTGCACGTGCAGGAGCAACCGTGAGCCCTCGCGCAGCGGCCTGTGGTCCTCGGTGTCGGCCTCGAGGAGTCCCGGCCACCACAGGCGCCAGGTCTTGGGATCGACGAGGAAGCGCCAGACGGCCCCGGGTGGCCCGGCGATGTTGATGGACTCCTCGACCTGAACGGCCATCGCCGACTCGCCGGTGCTCAGGCGCCGTACTTGGCGAGGCGGCCGGCGTGGGCCAGCAGCAATCCCATCAGCTCGCGCGACGGGAAGGTCCCGAGCCCGCCGTGAACCGCGGCACTCTCGCTGTACTCCGCGCAGTCGTCGACATAGCACTCACGGGCGGCCACGAGCAGCGGCACCGGATGCCAGCTATGGGCCGCCATCGGCGCCGGGGTCGAGTGGTCGCCAGTGACGGCAATCACGTCGGGGCCGAGAGCCAACAGCTCGGGCAAGGCGGCGTCCACGGTCTCGAGCACCTCGGCCTTGTACGCCAGGTTGCCGTCCTCGCCGGCCATGTCGGTCTGCTTGACGTGCAGGAAGAAGAAGTCGAAGCGATCCCAGTTCGCCTTCACCGTAGCGAAGAGCTCATGTGGGTACTTGCCGCACTCGACGACCTCCATCCCGCAGGCCCCGGCGACGCCCCGGTAGAGCGGATAGCCGGCGAAGGCGCCGAGACGCAAGCGGTAGAGATCGGGCATCTGAGACAGGTGCGGGAGACCCGAAAACCCGCGGAGGAGAAGGCGATTGGCCTTCGGTTCGTCGGCGATCGCCGCCTCGAAGCGGGCGATCAGCCGGCGCAGCACGTCAGCCGTCTTCGCTGCCGCGGGAGACTCCGCCTCCGGCGCGAGGGGCGGCACGCCCAGCGCCTGCGGATCGGTGTCGGACACCTCGGGCGACAGGCCCGCACCCCGTAGAAGCAGCACGAAGCGATGGCTCTCGCCGGCCTCGACCACTACCTCGACCTCGGTGACGTCGGCGACCGCGGCACGCAGCCGGGCGCAGACGCGCGCGCATTCCTCGCTCGCGATGCGGCCTGCCCGGCGATCGGTGAGTCGGCCCTCGCCATCGGCGGTGGCGAAGTTGCCGCGCGCCACCACATCGCCCGCCTGGATGCGCATGCCGAGACCCAGCGCCTCGAGCACGCCGCGGCCGATGTCGCACTCCGGCAGACGGGGGTCGTAGCCAAAGAGGGCGAGGTGACCGGGGCCACTGCCCGGCGTCACCCCGGTGGCCACCGGCACGATGCGCCCCAGGGCGCCACGGCGCGCCAGAGCGTCGAGATTCGGGATCTTGGCTACGTCGAGGGCGGTGCGGGGCTGCGCGGCGGTGCGCAGATCACCCACCCCGTCGAGCACCAGGAGCACGATCTTGGTGGTCGCCGGGTGGGCGAGTCGAGCGAGAAAGGCGAGATGAGGATCCATCGTCGACGCTCCTCTGGCAGTCTCGGACTAGGCGACGAAGTAGGCGCTGGCGCGAATCTGCAGCCGCGCCCGCGGGTCGAACCCGCTGCCGAACAGAGCAAACGACGACACCGAGGCGAGGATCGGCAGGACGATCCAGCCGTCGAAGCTCTCGCTACCGGCGTAGGGCGGCACCACGGGCTCGATCTCGGCGATCTTCGTCCAGTGGTCCTCCTCGGGGTCGAACGAGGCGCGGAGCTCGACGTAGGCGCGGTCGAGATCGATGGTCCGGCCTCCGGAGGGGTGCCACACCGAGACCACGAATCGCACCTCGTCGTAGGGGCCGGTCTCGACCGACCGCCCGGCGGCGGTCACCAGGGGAAAGAAGAACGAGCCTGCGCTGTCGGTGGCGTAGATCTCGGGAGTGTGGTCGAAGTGAATTTGCAGCGGGGGTCGGGAGCCGTCCATCGAGCCTCCTCGCAGACCGCCGATGTCGTCTGCGGCAGAAACGGTGCGAGGCGGGTCGGCATCCCCGGACCCTCCCCGCGCATGTGTGGGCGCGCGCGTGTCGGCGCGCACATGTGAGGTTACTCCGTCCCGGCGCGACGGGCCGGCAGTGTATCACCGGGCCAGGGCGACCCCCGCGTCCCCTCGCCGTGTCCCTCGTCTCAGTCGCCGGATAGCCGCAGGGCGTGGCCCAGCCGCCGGACGACACCCGACAACAGCGCGACCTCGCGGGTGGTGAGCGCCGCTCTGGCGGCCAGCGCCCGCAGGTCGCGGCGGACGCCGATGAAGCTCTGGTCACGCGCGAAGCCGCCGGCGACCAAAAGTGCGTCGGCGCGCTCGGCCAGGGCCTCGACCTCGGCCTGCGGCGCCACCGCCCAGCCGTCGCGCGGGCTGGCTCCAGCCTCGCGCACCGGCGCTTCGCCGGTCGCCAGCCACAGCTCATAGGTGACGACGAGCACCGCCTGGCCCAAATTCAACGTCGGCAGAGCCGGGGCGCAGGGCACGCTCACCAACAACCCGCAGGTTGCGAGCTCCTCGTTGTCGAGGCCCGAGATCTCCGGGCCGAAGACGAGCGCGACGTTGGCGGCAGGGACGCCGCTCGCCGCGAGCGCCGCCGGCAGCTCGCGAGCGGTGAGCACCGGCCGGCGGTCGAGGCGATCCCGGCTCGAGGTGGTGCCGACCGCCAGCGCGAAGGGCGCCAGGGCGGCAGCCAGGCTCGGTTGGCGCTCGGCGCGATCGAGCAACGGCGCCGCGCCAACCGCGAAGGCGCGAGCGGTTGGCCCGAAGCGGGCCCCCGGCTCGACGACGATCAACCGCGACAGACCCATGTTCGCCATCGCCCGCGCGGTGGCGCCGACGTTGCCCTCCTCACGCGGGCGCACCAGCACCACCGCCGGGCCGGGCGCGACGACCTCATCGTCCTTGACAGTCTCTGTCGCCATCGCTACCTTGCCAACGCTCGACCCTTTCCCCGAGGAAGCCCCGATGACCTCCGCCGACCGTATTCGCGCCCACATCATCTTCACCGGCACCGGGCCGATCCTCGTCCTCTCGACCTACCCGGCACTCGACGACCCGCGGCTGCTCAGCAAGCTCCGCCACAAGGGCATCGAAAAGTTCATCGCCTACACCGTGGACCTGGCGGCCGTTCGCCAGCGCTATGCCCACGCCTTCGAGAGCGTCGCCGCGGATCTCGACGAGGTCGAAGATATCCGGGTTCTCGACTTCAACGGCCACCAGATCATGGCCAACTTCGGCCTTGCCGAGCTGGGCGACCCGATCAAGCTCGAGGCCGGCGCCGCCACCCCCGCCCCCGCCTAAGCGGCGTCGTCGCGGAAAGCGAGCAGGTCGTAGCCGACGCTGGCGACGAGCCGTGCCGTCGCCGGGAGCGGCAGGCCGACGACGTTCGTGTAGCTGCCATCGATCGTCTCCACCAGCAGCGCGCCGAGACCCTGGATCGCGTAGGCCCCGGCCTTGTCCATCGGCTCGCCGGTGGCGACGTACCAGTGGATTTGGGCCGCGTCGAGCGGGGCCATGGCAACCAGGGTGCGGTCGACCACGCTGGCGACTTGGCCGGCGGGCGTCACCACCGCGACCGCGCTGAGCACCTCGTGGGTGCGTCCCGCCAGCTGCGCCAGCATCGCCTCGGCATCCGCCTGGTCGACCGGCTTGCCCAGGATCTGCCCGTCGATGACCACCGTGGTATCTGCCGCGAGCACCACCTCGTGGTCAGCCTCGCCGATCGCGGCGCTGGCCAGGGCCTTCTGGCGCGCCAGCCGCTCGACCATCGCCGCCGGGAGCTCTCCCGCAAGCGGCGTTTCGTCGACACCGGCGGCGCGAACTTCGAAGGTCAGCCCGAGACCCGTGAGGAGCTCGCGGCGGCGGGGAGAGGCGGAAGCCAGAACCAGGCGCAACATGCCCCAGATCCTAACGGCTGATCCGACGGTCGGCTCAGGGGTAGTAGCCGGGAATCGTCCGCGCCACGACACCGGGACGGCGGACCGCGACCGCGACCGTGCGGAAGCGGTCGGCGGGCCCCTCGCCGGTCGACTGGTAGGCGATCAGGAGCTGTGCCCGTAGCTCCTCCTCGATCTGTTGGTAGATCGCGCCGAGCTCGCTCGCCTTGGCGATGAAATAGGCGTGGCCACCGGTCTCTGCCGCCAGCTCGAGGAGACGCCCGCGAGCCAGGTTCTGCCGGGTGGTGAGGTCCATGCCGATCGGGTAGATGGCAATCCCGAGGCGGCGCGCGTAGTCGACGACGTCCTCGTACTTGTAGCGACTGTTGACGTCTTCGCCGTCGGTGAGGAGGATCAGCGAACGCTTGCCGGTGAGGCCGCCGAAGTAGTGCAGCGAAAACACCAGGCTGTCGTAGAGGGCGGTCTGACCCTCGGCGACCATCCCCGCCAAGCCGCCCGCCAGTACCTCGACGTCGTTGGTCAGGCGGACGGCCAGCCGCGGCTGGTCGGCAAAGGTCACCAGGGCCGCGCGGTCTTGCGGCCGCAGGACGTCGCGAAAGAAGCGCAGCGCGGCCTTCTCGACCTCGGGCAGCTCCTCGAACATCGACGACGAGGTATCGAGGATGAGCCCGGCATGGATCGGCCGGTCGACCACCGGCTCGAAGCGCTCGATCATCTGTGGCTTGCCGTCCTCCTCGACGCCCACCTCGTCGCGCCGCAGGTCGCCCACCGGCCGGCCTCGCCGGTCGAAGAAGGAGGTGTAGAGCTCGACCAGCTGGATGTTGACCTCGGCCTGAAAGTCCGGCGCATTGACGAACACCAGTTCCTCGGCCGTCCGCCCCGACGCCAGGTAGGCGACCGCACGCACGTAGGTCACCTCACTCGCCGGCGGCAGCACGATCGGCTGCACGAAGGGCGGCTGGTAGAGCGTGGCCAGCAGACGGTCGTTGAGGTAGAGCTCGAGGCGATCGAGGTCCTCGCCGCCTGGCACTTCGACCTCGGCCTGCGCACGCAGGCTCTGACTGTAGGTCTGACCCCGCTCGGGCGACAGCAGGCGGACGGCAAAGCGCTGGGAGCCGGCGTTGAGCAGCACCTCGTCGCGCGCCAGCAGCCGGCCGTCGGCAGCCCGCGACTCCGCCCCCAGACTGTGCAACTGCGGACGGGCGCCGAGGTCGACCTCGACGCTGTAGGGCGGCCGGCGCTTGGTCATCAGCGGGCGGCCGTCGAGCGTGAAGCGAACCTCGGCAATGCCGTCGCCGGTGGTGCGCGCCTCCACCCGGACCTTGCCGACCTGCAACACCGCCTGGGGCGCCCACAGCTCGAGGGTCCAGTCGCCGGTGCCGAGCGCCGCGTCCGCCTCGGCCAGCCGGGTCCCGAGATCACCCCCGGACGCCACCTGCCCCTCACCGCTGCCGGCAGCGACCGCCACCGGCGCCGACAGCGGTGGCGGCGAGCTCTCGACCAGCGGCACTTCGAGCGCCTGGTCGGTACGGAAATAGCGCTCACCGACCGTGTCCTGCACCCGCAGCACCAGGCGATAGCTCCCCGGACGGAGCCGGCGCTCGAAGACGAGCGGCAGGGACGTGGCCCCGGCGGGGAACGCAAAGCGGTAGCGGAACTGGTCGAAGAGCACGTCCTGACGCAGAATCTCGCCGTCGACGGCAAAGCTGTAGCTCGCCCCGGGGCCGCTCGTCGGCTGCGCCTCGCGCGGCTCGACGACCACCGCACCCTGAACCACCGTCCGGCTCTGAAAGCGGCCTGGAAACCGCAGGTCGAGCCTGGCCGGCAAGGCGGCGGCCCCCTCGGGCACGTCCGTCGAGTAGACGACGAAGGCGCGGACCCACTCCGGGTTGGGCTTCGGCACCAGGGCGGGAATGGCCGACAGCGTCGCCAGACCCGGTGCGTTGGCCAACGCACCGATGAGCTCCTGACCCTGCAGGCAGCCAGCAGCCACCGCCTGCGCGACCTGCGCCTCGGAGAGGCCGGCCGTCGTCATGCCATCGACGATCCGGCGCAGGCCCTGAGCGGCGTCGAACACCGTGTAGCGGCGACCCTGGGCCGGGTAGAAGACGAGCGTGATCTCGCCACCCATCCCCTGGGTCCGCCCATAGCGCCAGAGCTCGAGCGGCAGCAACCAGTCGGTGCAGGTGCCGCGTTCGACGTGCGCCGGCTCGCCGAGCAGGGTCCACACCTTGCGCCGGTCGTCGCCCGCCTCGTAGCGGTCAGCAGCCTGGGCGTAGCGGGTCCGCCAGCGCTCCTCGAGCTCGTTCTGCGGCGTCTGCGGGTAGGGGTCACGCACGGCCCAGAACCGGCGCATGAACTGCTCGCGTTGGTAGGGCTGCTGGAGTCGCGCATACACCGTCCGCTCGGCGGGCGTGATCAGGAGCTCGGCCTCGGCGAGAAACGCCTCCGGCGTCGCCGGCGGTGGCGGCATCACAAGATGCTCGCCAGGCTCGGCTGGCAGCGCGGCGGGGCGGCCATCGACACCCTTTGCGGCGTCAGCGGTGGCCAGCAGCAGGCCGACCGTCAGCACCGCGGCGCAGCCGACCGCCGGCCGCGGGATCACGGGTAGTAGCCCCGCATCGTCTTCGCCTCGAGCCCGCGCGGCTTCATCTTCACCTCGACCGTCCGGAAGGCGCCCGCCGGCGCCGTGCTGGTGGACTGGTACGCCAGCAGATACCGGGAACGCAGCTCCCGCTCGATCGAAGCATAGAGCGGGGCGAGCTCGGCCGCGCTCTTGACCAGGAAGCTCCGCCCGCCCGTCTGGCTCGCGAGCTTCGCCAGCTGCCGGCGCGCCGTGAGCTGCTTGAGCGGAATGTCGAGGCCAATGGTGTAAATCGCCACCCCCGAGCGCTGGGCGTACTCGAGCGCCTGGTCGAACGAGAACCGGCTGCCCTCGTCGGCGCCGTCCGAGAGGAGCACGAGGGCGCGCTGACCGCGCACGCCGTTGAAGTAGAAGAGCGTGAAGATCACGCTGTCCCACAGCGCCGTGCCGCGCTCGGCCTTCAGACCGGCGAGCCCCCCGGCCAACGTTCGGATGTCGTTGGTGAACTTGGCGGCGAGGTTCGGTCGGTCATTGAAGGTGATCACCGCGCCGCGGTCCTTCGGCTTGATGACCTGTTGGAAGAAGCCGATCGCGGCCTCCTGCGCCTGAGCCAGGCTAGGCTCCATCGACGCCGAGATGTCGAGCAGGGCGGCAACGTGCACCGGCAGGTTTTCGACCTTGTCGAAGCGGCTGACCGTCTGCGGGGTGCCGTCTTCGAGAACCGAAAAGTCCGCCTCGGTGAGGCCGTCGACCGGGTGCCCGTCGTCGTCGAGCACACTGGTGTAGAGCTCGACGAATTGGATCTCGACCTCTTCGAGGTAGTTGGGGGCGTTGACGAACACCACGTCCTCCGTGGTGTTGCCGTCGGCCAGGTAGGCGACGGCGCGCACGTAGGAGAGACCGGCGTTCGCCGGCAGGACGATCGGCTGCACCCAAGGGGGGCCATAGAGCGTCGCCAACAGGGTCTCGCCGTAGTAGAGCTCGAGGCGCTCGAGCTCCCCGCCCTCGGGCAGCTCGAGCTCGACGACCGCGCGGAGACTGCGCTCGTAGTGCTTGCCCCGCTCCGGCTCGGCGAGGTGCACCCGGAAGCGATGGGCACCCGAGTTGATCACCAGCTCGTCCTGAGCCAACGTGGTGCCGGCCGCGTCCTTGGCCACCGCCGCGAGCTCGTGGGTGCGCGGCAGCTTGCCGAGGTCGAGCTCGACCGAGTAGGGCGGGCGGGCCTTGCGCAACACTTCGCGGCCGTTCAGCAGAAAGGCGACCTCGGCGATGTCGGGGCCGGTGGTGAGGGTGTCGAAGCGGGTCATCCCGAGTTGCATCTCGCCGCGCGGCGCCACCAGCTTGATCGTCGTGTCGCCGGTGCTGATCGCCGCCGTTGCCTCGGCCAGTAGCTCCGCCGTCTGTGGGTCGGACGGCGGGGGTGGCGTGGCGTTGCCTGCGAGCTGTGGCACCTCGAGCTCGATCTGGCGGCGCCCGAGCCGCTTGCCGTTGACGTCCTCGATACGGGTGACGAGGGTGTACTTGCCGGGCCGCAGGTAGCGCTCGAAGACGAGCGGAATCCGGTCGCCCGTGATCTGCTCGGCGGGGAAGTCGAACTTGTAGCGAAAGCTCTCGAACAGCGCCCGTTCGTGGATCACCTCGCCGGTGACCAGGAAGTTGTAGGACTTCACGCCGCCGAGCTCGGCGGTGCCCGCAGACGTGGTCGCCACACCGAGAATCCCCTGCAGGACGGTCCGGTTCTGGTAGCGCGACGGGAACCGCACCTCGAGGCTCACGTCGAGCGGCGGCGCATCCGCGGGAATGTCCGTGCTGTAGGACGAGAAGGTGGACGACCACTCCCCGCTCGGCGGCCGCGGCTTCTCCAGCACCCGCGACACCGTGACGTTGTAATCGAGGACGCCACGGTTCAGCAGGTGACCCAGGATGCCCGCGATCTGGTCGCCGTCGCGGCAGCCGGACCCGATCTGTTGCAGCAGATCGCCCGGCGCATTCTCGGCGGACACGAACTGGCCAAGCGTCGAGACACCGCGCGTCGGATCCCAGAGGCGATAGCGGCCCATGCCGTAGAGCTGCGCGAAGACGAGGTAGAAGTCGCCTCGCATCTGGTCACTGCCGTGGTAGAACCAGATTTCGAGCGGCCAGATCAGGCGGCACTTCGAGATCAACGCCCCCGCCGGGGGCCCGTTGAGCAGCAGCACCTTCGAGCGCTCGTCCTCGAGCCCACCGTACTCGCTCCGGGCGGTCGCCACGAGGGCATCCCAGCGCTCCTTGCGCTCGTTTCTCGCCGTGTCCGGATAGGGATCGCGCGCGCGCCAGAAGCGGTCGATGAACGCGTCGCGCTGGTAGTCCTCCGCCAGCGCCATGAAGGTCGCTTTCTCTTCCTTCGAGATCAGCACGTCGACTTCGGCCAGCCAATCGAGGTACTGCTGCGGGAGTGGCGCCGGCTTGGCCGGTTTGGACTTGGCGGGCGCGGCGGCGGGCGCGGCCGGGGCCGCCGCCGAATCCGCGGGAGCAGCCGCTGGCGGGGCGGCCGACGACGCAACGAGCGCGAGCGCCAGCGGCGCGAGCAGCAGCAGACAGGTGCGCAGGGGCCGGGCGGCAATACGAAGCGTCGGCGGTGTCATGCAATCGGGATGCTAGCCTCCTCCCCGTTCGCTGTCGTCAGCGGTGGGGGGAGTCGGCGCACGGGCTGCCGACACCGCGCCGATGGGTAGGTCACCGTACAATCGGGGTGCCATGGCCTACGCCTATTTCGACCACAACGCCACCTCCACCCTCGACTCCCGTGTGCGCGACGCCATGCTGCCGTGGCTTCAGGCGGACCACGGCAACCCGAGCTCGCTCCACCGCTGGGGGCAGGCGACGCGAGCAGCCATCGAGGAGGCGCGCGAGCAGGTCGCGGCTCTGCTCGGCGCCGCTCCCCTCGAGGTGGTCTTCACCGCGTCGGGCACCGAGGCCAACAACGCCGTCCTCGCAACCGTCGGCCGCGAGCATCGGAGCCAGGGCCACGTCGTCATCACGTCGCTCGAGCATTCGTCCGTACGCCGCGGCGCCGAGCTCCTTGCCGAGCGGGGCATGGCGGTCACGATCGTCGACCCGGAGCCGGGCACCGGCAGCGTCGACGCCGAGCGCCTGATCGGCGCCCTGCGACCCGACACCCGGCTGGTGGCCCTGATGCTGGCCAACAACGAGGTCGGCACCCTCCAGCCCGTCGCCGCCGTCGCCGCCGCCTGCCGGGCGCGCGGGGTCCCCCTCCTCTGCGACGCCGTCCAGGCGGCCGGCAAGATCGAGGTCGACTGCCGGCAGCTGGGCGCCTCGTTCGTCACCGTCGGCGCTCACAAGTTCCATGGTCCGCTCGGCGCCGCGGCGCTGTGGATCGACCCCGCGACGCCGTTTTCGGCCCTGCTCGTGGGTGGCAGCCAGGAGCGGCGGCGGCGCGCGTCGACCGAGAACGCGCCGGCCATCGTCGGCTTCGGCGAGGCCTGCCGGCTGGCCCGGCTCGAGCTCGCCGACCGTCGGACGCACCTCGCGGCCCTGCGCGAGCGCTTCGAGGCGGGCCTGACCGCAATCGCGGACGCCGTCGTCCACTTTCCGGTCGCTCCGCGGCTGCCTCACACCTCGCACGTCGCCTTCCGCGGCGTCGAGGGGGAGGCGCTGCTCATCCGGCTCGACATCGCTGGCTTCGCGGTGTCGACCGGCCCGGCCTGCTCCTCCGGCACTCCCGAGCCGAGCAAGGTGCTGCTCGCCCTGGGGATCGGTCGCGAGGAGGCCTTGTCGTCGTTGCGGGTCAGCTTCGGCCTGCCCAACACCCTGGCCGAGGTGGACGCCTTCCTGCTCGCCCTGGCGCGTGAGGTCGCCGCGCTCCGCGCCGCCCGCGCCCCACGGTCCAAGCCGGCAGTCGCCGCGCAGGCGGCGGCGCGGTGAGCGAGGTCTTGACCGCCGTCGCGATGAGCGGCGGTCTCGACTCCTCGGTCGTCGCCTGGCTGCTGGCCCGCGAGGGCCCGACGATCGGCCTGTCGATGTTGCTGTGGGACGCCAACCACCAGACCGCCGCGACGCCCGGGGCCGGACGCTGCTGCAGCTCACTCGACCTGCGCGACGCCAAGCGGGTGGCCCAGCAGGTCGGCATCCCGCACTACACACTGCGCATGGACGAGGACTTCCGGCGTCATGTCGTCGACCCCTTCGTCCGCGACTACCTTTCGGGCCGCACTCCGAGCCCGTGCGTCAACTGCAACACCTTCTTGAAGTTCGACCTCTTTCGGGAGCGCGCACGCACCCTCGGCGCCGAGCGCATCGCCACCGGCCACTACGCGCGCATCCTGCCCAGCCCCGACGGTCGCCACGAGCTCCACACCGCCCTCGACTCCGACAAGGACCAGAGCTACTACCTCTTCGAGCTCACCCAGGAGCAGCTCGCTACCACCGCTTTTCCGCTCGGCGAGCGCACCAAGGGCGAGGTGCGGGCGTTGGCTCGCGAGGTCGCCCTGGCGGTCGCCGAGAAGGGCGAGAGCATGGAGGTGTGCTTCGTCGCGAGCGGCATCCGCGAGTTCGTCGCCGAGGAGGCAGAGCGTCACCCCGACCTGCTCGCCGCGGGAGTCGTGCAGGGCGAGCCGGCAACCATGGTCGACGCGAGCGGTACCGTCCTCGGCCTGGGCGATCCTTTCTATCGCTACACGGTCGGCCAGCGGCGCGGTCTTGGCGTGGCGACCGGTGAGCGCCTCTATGTTCTGCGGGTCGAGCCGACGGCCAACCGGGTGGTGCTCGGCGACGACCAGGCGGCGCTCGCGCCAGGTCTCCTCGGCGAGCGTGTGTCATGGATCTCTGGCGCGCCGCCGGCGAGCGACGAAGTCACCGTCCGCATCCGTTCGCGCCACGCCGGGGTCACCGGACGGTGGTGGTCACGGCCGGACGGTGGCGTCGGGGTGGAGTTCGTCGAGCCGCAGCGCGGCGTGGCGCCGGGCCAGGCGGCCGTCTTCTACCGCGGCACACAGGTGCTCGGCGGCTGCTGGATCACCGCGCCCCTCGCGGCCGCCCCCGCCGTCGCCTGAGCTCGAACGGCGGGGCCTGATCGACCATGGCCTCGGCCGCCGGCTCGCTGGCTGCTGCATCGACCGCAAGCGGATTGCCGTCGCCGGACGCGCCGGCGATCACCAGCACGATTTCTCCCTTGATCGCCGGCCGCGCGCCGTAGAGGGCACGGAGCGCGGAGAGGCGGCCGCGCTCGACCTCCTCGTGCAACTTGGTCAGCTCGCGACAGACCACCGCCTGGCGATCGCCGAGGGCCTGCTCGGCGTCGGCCAGGCTGGCGAGCAGCCGGTGCGGCGCCTCATAGACCACCAGAGTGTGGCTGAGACTGGCGAGCGCGCTGTAGAAGCGCGTCCGGCGCCCCGTCTTCGGCGGCGGGAATCCCGCAAAGGTGAACGGGCAGGCGGGCAGCCCGGCCACCACCAGCGCCGCCAGCAACGCCGAAGCGCCCGGCACTGGCTCGACGACGGCCCCCGCCGCAGCCGCCTCCCGCACCAGGAGAAACCCGGGGTCGGAGAGCAGCGGCGTGCCGGCGTCGCTGATCAACGCCACCGTCTGGCCGGCCGCCAGGGCGGCGAGGAGACGCGGCAGGCGCTGCCGCTCGTTGTGGTCGTGCAACGACACCAGTGGGCGTTTCACCCCGAGCTGGGACAGCAAGAGACCGCTCCGACGGGTGTCCTCGCAGGCCACCAGATCGGCGTCGGCCAGGGCCTGGCGGGCACGCGGCGAGAGATCCCCGAGATTGCCAATCGGGGTGGCGATGACGCGCAGGCGGCCGGCCGTGGACATCCCTGCATGCTAGCAACCCCGGGCGAGGGCAGCTGCTAGCATCGACCGCCATGCCGTCGCGGCCACTTGCCCTCGTGCTCCTCCTCGCCTCGATCCCGACGGCTGCCGTCGTCGGCGCGGCCATTGCGCTCGACCGCGTCGTCGCGGTGGTCGACGACGACCCGATCCTCGCCTCCGACCTCGAGCCGCCGATCGCCCTTGGCCTGGTCGCGCGTGAGCCGGGCGAAGGCGACGACGCGCTGCACCGACGCGTCCTCGACAGCCTGATTGCCGAGCGCCTGCGCTACCACGAGGTGGCCCGCTTCGGCGGCATCTCGACCCTGCCGGTGGCCGAGGTCGACGCCCAGGTGGCCGCCATCCGCCAGCGCTTTGCTGACGCGGCCGGCGCGGTGCCGGCGGCCTTCGACGCGGAGCTTGCTCGCCTCGGCATGACCGGCGAGAGCCTGCGCCAGCTCGTCGCCCGCCAGCTGATGGTCCTCACCTACGTCGAGGAGCGACTCGGGCCGCGCGTCTTCGTCACCCTGGACGAGATCCGCGCCTACTACGAGCACACCCTCAAGCCCGAGCTCGAAGCCCAGAAGAAGAACGTGCCGGCGGTCGAGGCCGTTCGCGAGCAGATCCGTGTGGTGCTCAAGCAGCAGAGACTGAACGAGGAAGTGACACGCTGGACCGAGGAGCTCCGACGGCAGGCCGACGTCATCGACTCGCTGGCGAGCGGCGGCACCCCCCTACCGCCGGTCGTCGGCAAGCCGTAGGGGGTACCAGTTAGCCTAGTCGGCGCGGTAGAGATCGGCGTACTGCGCGCGGCTCGCCAGCACCCGCGCCAGGTAGTCGCGGGTCTCCTTGAAGCTCACCTTGCTCAGGTACTCCACCTGCTCGTCGGTCGCACAGTAGCGCCGCCAGAGCTCGGCCTGCGGCTCACCCGCGTTGTAGGCGGCGACCGACTGGGCGACCGCCGATCGCCCGCCGAAGCGCGCCTCGAGCTCCGCGAGGTAGGCGGCGCCGAGACGGATCGAAACCTCCGGTCGATAGAGGTCGATGGGCTCGAGCCGGGCGATGCCGAGACTGCCGGCCAGCCGCTGCGCCGTCGGCAGCACCAGCTGCATCAGGCCACGGGCATTGGCGCCGGAGGTGGCGCCGGCGTCGAATCGACTTTCCTCGCGCAGGACCGCGATCACCAGGTTCGGGTCGACGCCGGCCGACGCTGCCTCACGAGCGACGACATCAGCCCAGGCCCGCGGATAGAGCAGCCGGCGCAGCTCCGGCGCCAACAGCTCTGGCGGCAGTTGTGGCGGCACCCGATGCGCCAGAACTTCGGCAATGTAGAGCGCGCGTTGCGTCGCACCGGCGCGGGCGAGAATGGCGCTGCCGGTCATCGCCAGCGCCGGCCGCGAAACGGGAAAGTGCTGGCGCATGACAGCCAGACCCTCTTCCCACAGACCGAGCGCCAAGAGGCGCTCCTCCGGCCGCGCGAGTGGCACGCGCCATAGCGGCCAGTCGCTGGTGGCAACCGGCGCCAGCTCGACCCAGGTCGCGGTCCGGCGATCGGCAGCAAAGGCGCGCGTCAGGGTGCGGCGGGCGGCGACCCCGCGCGGCTCGCCGTCGCCCAGCACCAGCCAGGCGGCATAGAGGTCGGACGGCTCGGCCGAACGCGACAGCTCAATGGCCAGGGCGCGGGCATAGGACGCGAGCTCCGGGCTCACCAGCCGATCGCGCGCCGCCTGGGCATGGGGGTGAAAACGATCGGCGGTCAGCGCCCGCAGGTAGGCCCGCACCGCCGGGCGGATGTCGCCCGCGAGCTCGGCGAGCCTCCCCTGCCAGTAGGCGACCTCGGCCGTCGGCCGCCCGCCGCGAGTGGCCACCGCCAGCAGACCGCCGACCCCCTCGGACCGACGGGCCACCACGGCCGAGACGGCGAGGAACATCGCGCCGTGGGCGGCCTGCTCGCGCCAGGCACCCACGGCCTCGAGGCGAGCCAGCTCGGCGAGCGCGTCGTCGTGGTCGCCGGCCAGCGCCGCCAGGCGGAGGGCGGCGAGAAGCGCCCCCGGCGTCCAGGTGCTGGCGGTGCCGGCGAGAGTGGCGCGGGCAAAGGCGCGAGCGGCAGCTCCCCGCTCGCCGGCCAGCTCGAGCGCCCGGCCCTGTTGATAGAAGGCGCGGCTGCGGTTCTCGGGGCCGACGGTACGCTCCGCGAGCTCGCCGAACTGCCGTGCCGCCGCGGGCCAGGAGCCCAGCCAGAACAAGGACCTGGCGAGCGCATAGGCGAGCTCGTCGCGGGTGGCGGCGCTCGCCGCGGTGTCGCGCAGGGCCTCGACGAGCAGCGGCGTGGCGCGGTCGAACTCGCGGTGATCGTGAAACGCCCGCCCCATGAGCCCCGAGAGGGTGCGGTCGACGCGCGGCACCGTACTGCCCGCCAGGAGCTCGGCGGCGGCACGGCCGCGGTCGTCCTCCGTGCTGTCGGCGAGCAGGCGGGCAAGCAGATCCCTCGCCTCATCGCCGCGCCCGTCACGCAGGGCGCACTCGGCACGGGTCAGTGTCAGGCCGCGCGCCGCCGGCGTCGGCAGAGCCAGCGGTCGCCCGCTGGCCGGGGCGACGAGCCCGCGCAGGAGACGGCAGTCGCCACCGCCGGCCAGGCTGGCGCGCAACAGCTCGACTGCCGGCTCGAGCAGGGCAGCCGGCGGCTGGTGAAGCAGCAGGTTAGCGACCAACCCAGCCGCCACCTCGGGGTGGCCGCTCGCTGCCTGCAGCAGCGCCAGCCGGTAGCGACCGTAGGTGGCGAGCGCCGGCGACGCTTCGAGCACCCTCGCGAAGGCGGCCTTGGCCTCGGCAGGTCGGCCGAGGCGAGCGAGCAGGTCGCCGCGCAGGTAGTCGAGACCGAGCTCGGCACCCCGGCCGGGCTCGCGCGCGAGCAGGGCCTCGGTGGCTGCCAGGGCGCCGACGAGGTCGCCGGCGAGCTGGAGGTCGACGAGAGCAACGCGGGGATCCGGCGGCGCCGGCGGGCGGGGCGGCGCGGCCGGCGTTGCGGCGACGGCGGCGAGGAACAGCGGCAGCAGGGCGCCGGTCATCCCGGCGGCCAGCCCATCGCGCGGCCGGCGAGCAGGTGGAGGTGAAGATGGGACACGCTCTGCCCGCCATCCGGCCCACAGTTACTGACCACGCGATAGCCGGCGGCGGCGACGCCCAGTTGGCGGGCGAGGTCCGCCGCCACGGCCAGGAGGTGGCCGAGAAGCTGCCCGTCCTCCGGCGCCGCCGCCGCCAGGGACGCGAGATGGCGACGCGGAATGACCAGGACATGCGTCGGCGCCTGGGGATGCAGGTCGCGAAAGGCCACGCAGTCCGCGTCCGCGTGCAGGAACGGGGTGCCGAGCTCGCCGGTGGCGATGCGGCAGAAGATGCAGTCGCTCATGCGGAAGGGTCCTCCGTGCGTGCCGTGACCACGTCAGGCGACCGAGCCACCACCGACGCGCTCGACCTGGCCGCCGAGGGCTCTGAGCTTCTGCTCCATCGCTTCGTAGCCGCGGTCGAGGTGGTAGATGCGGTCGACGTAGGTGTCACCCGTCGCCGCCAGGCCGGCCAGCACCAGCGATGCCGAGGCGCGCAGGTCGGTCGCCATGACGTTGGTGCCCGACAAGCGGGTGGGACCTTCTACCCGCGCGTAGCGGCCTTCGACGGCGATCGAGGCCCCGAGCCGGGCCAGCTCGGGCACGTGCTGGAAGCGGTTCTCGAACACCGTCTCGCAGATCGTCGCCACGCCGCGGGCGCGCGTCATGAGGACCATGTACTGGGCCTGCAGGTCGGTCGGGAAGCCAGGGTGAGCACCGGTCACGGCGTCCTGGGGGCGCAGCTCGTCGCCGGCGCGCACGCGGATACCTTCCGGGCCAGCGTCGACCTCGGCCCCGCAGCCGCGCAGCCGGATGAGCAGGGGCTCGAGGTCTTCCGCCGCCGCGCCGGCCAGGAACACGTCCCCAGCGGTGAGCGCGGCCCCGATCAGGTAGGTCCCGCCCTCGATGCGGTCGGGGATGATCGTGTAGTCGGCGCCACCGAGGTCGGCGACGCCCTCGATCGTCAGGGTGGGACTGCCGAGCCCGTCGATCCGCGCCCCCATCGCCTGCAACAGGCGACCGAGGTCGACCACCTCCGGCTCGCGGGCGCAGTTCTCGAGCACGGTGGTGCCAGCGGCCAGGCAGGCCGCCATCAGCACGTTCTCGGTGCCAGTCACCGTCGGCATCGCGAAGCGGAAGCGCGTGCCCTGGAGGCGACCGGCCCGCAGGTGGACATAGCCGTGCTCGAGCCGAACGTCGGCACCGAGCGCCGCCAGGCCGGCGAGATGCTGGTCGATGGGCCGCACGCCGATGGCACAGCCACCCGGCAGAGAGACCAGCGCCTCCCCGCGCCGGGCGAGCAGCGGGCCGAGCACGAGGACGCCGGCGCGCATGGTCTTGACCAGGTCGTAGGGCGCGTCGTACGCCGTGGCGTTGGTGGTGCGCAGGTCCAGGGTGGCACCGTGCACGGTCTCCGGCCCGGCCGTCGCCTCCACCCCCAGATGCTCGAGCAGGCGTTGCATGGTGGCGATGTCGCGCACCCGCGGCAGGCCACCCAGGCGCACCGGCGCCTCGGTCAGCAGGGCGACGGCAAGCGCCGGCAGGGCTGCGTTCTTGGCGCCGCTGGCGCGCACGGTACCGACGAGGCGGGTGGGGCCGACGATGCGAAAGCGATCCATGGGCAGGAGGGCTAGGGCTATGAGGAAGGCGCGGCCGCGTAGGCCGGTCCGGCTCCCCCTCGCCCACCTGGAGGGCAGGAGAGGGGGGCGGGGGGTGAGGGGGGTGACCCGATGGACGCTTCTAGAGGGTTCATCTGACTTTCGGGTCTCGGGATCGACCGCTCGGTCGGTACGGCAATGAAGAAGTACGGCTGGGTCGGTGAGGACTGGCGGGAGACGGGCGCCCGAGGCGGACCGCGGTCAGGCCGGACGCCTCTTTAGTACCACGACTCGGGGGATTCCCGCATGGTCGGGCGCGATCGCCAACAGCTCGAACCTGGCTCGCGCTGCCACCCGTTCACGCAGGCTTGCGGACTGGCCGGCCCCGATCTCGAACAGCAGAAAGGCCCCCAGTGGCAGGTCCTCACCCGCCGCCAGGAGGCGGTCGACGACGGCCAGACCCCGGTCCCCGGCAAACAGGGCAAGGGCCGGCTCGAAGTCGCGCACGGTGGCCGGCAGCGTCGCGGAATCCTCGACGGCGATGTAGGGCGGATTGCTGACGACGACGTCGAAAGAGCCCAGGCGGAGCGCGAGCGCAAGATCAGTGGCGACGAAGTGGATCCTGGCGTCGAGGGCCTGCGCGTTGCGGCGGGCCACCGCGAGGGCGGCAGGAGAGATGTCGCTGGCGACGACGCTGGCCGCCGGCAGCTCGCGTGCGAGAGTGACCGCGATGGCGCCCGACCCGGTGCCGACGTCGAGGATCCTGGGCGCGGGCGGCAGGGGCAGCTCCAGAACGGCCGCCACCAGCAGCTCCGTCTCGGGCCGTGGGATGAGCACCCGCGGGTCGACGCGGAACGGCCGGCCGAAGAACTCACGCGCGCCCGCCAGGTAGGCGAACGGCTCGCCGCTGGCCCGTCGGGCAAGAAGGCTCGCGAGCTCGGCGGCAAGATCTGCGGAGAGCTCGACGTCCGAGCGGGCGATCACCTGCGCCTCGCTCCAGCCGGTGAGAATCCCGAGGAGAAGCGACGCTTCGCGGCCCGGGCTCTCGACCCCGGCGCCGCGCAGGGACGCGCGCGCCGAGCGCATCAGAGCGGCGACCGTGGTCGGCGCCGGAATCAGGCGCGAACCGCCTCGCCGAGCGCCTCGGCCTGGTAGTGGGCGGCCAGGGGGTCGATCAGCGGCGCGAGATCGCCCGCGAGCACCGCCGGCAGCTGATGAACCGTCAGGCCAATCCGGTGGTCAGTGACCCGGTTCTGCGGGAAGTTGTAGGTGCGGATCTTCTCGGACCGGTCACCGCTGCCCACCATCTTCTTGCGTTCCGCCGACATCGCGGCGTCGGCGCGCTCCTGCTCGGCCTCGTAGAGCCTCGCCCGCAGCACCCGCATCGCCTTCGCCTTGTTCTTGATCTGGCTGCGCTCGTCCTGGCAGGAGACCACGATGCCGCTCGGCATGTGGGTCAGTCGAACGGCGGAGTAGGTGGTGTTCACACCCTGGCCTCCGGGGCCCGAGGCGCAGAAGGTGTCGACGCGCAGGTCCTTCTCGTGGACCTCGACCTCCACCTCCTCCGCCTCCGGCAGCACGGCCACGGTCACCGCCGAGGTGTGGATCCGGCCCGCCGACTCGGTCGACGGCACCCGCTGCACGCGGTGAACGCCGCCCTCGTACTTGAGGCGCCCATAGGTGCCCTTGCCCTCGAAAATCGCCGAGACTTCCTTGACGCCGCCGACCTCCGATTCCGAAAGGTCGATGACCTCGACGCGCCAGCCCTGGCGTTCGGCGAAGCGGCTGTACATGCGGAAAAGCTCGGCGGCAAACAGTGACGCCTCGTCACCACCGGTGCCCGCCCTGATCTCGAGCACGACGTTGCGGCTGTCGTTCGGGTCCTTGGGCACCAGCTCGCGGCGCAGGTCTTCCTCGAGCCGAGCGAGCCGTGCCGCGAGGGCCGACTGCTCCTCGGCGACCATGGCGTGGAGCTCGTCGTCGCGGCGCAGCGACGCCAGCATCTGCACACACTCGTCGTGCTGGCGCTGCGCGTCCTTGTAGCCGCGAAACAATCCGACCACCACCTCGAGGTCGGCCAACGCCTTGTTCGTCTGACGCAGCTGCTTGGGGTCGGCGTGAACCGCCGGATCCCCCAGGCGAGCGGTCAGCTCTTCGTGGGTGCGTTCGAGTTGGGCGAGCCGGTCCAGCATGGCGGGTACTCAGGGTCGAGGCGGCTGCCGGCCGCCTGCACCAGCGTCGTTGGACGGGGATTGCGGCGGCCACCGGGGGCCGCCGGAAGCCCGTCCGGCCGGCTCAGCTAGCGACGGCGGGGCGCGCGTAACGCCTCTGGAACCGCTCGACGCGGCCAGCGGTGTCGATCAGCTTCTGCTTCCCGGAGAAGAAGGGGTGGCAGGCGCTGCAGATCTCGAGCCGAAGCTCGTCCTTGGTGGAGTGGGTCTGGAAGGTGTTGCCGCAGGCGCAGACCACGGTGACGAGATGCTGTTCGGGATGGAGGTCGGGTTTCACGGGCAAGTTCCTTTGTGGCTCGCGGCGGGTCGGTCAGGCTGCGTCGGGCGGCTCCGGTCGGAGCGGGGAGCCGCGGATCGTACCCCAGGGGCGCTCCGGCTGCAAATAGAACCCGCGCCGGGAGCGGATGATTCCCGCTGGTCCTCAGCGCACCCCCAGGCTGGGGCCGCGCAAGGCGGCGTTCAAGAACAGCGGCATGGTCGCCCGCCACATGCCGCGGAAGGCCGGATCCTGGGCGAACAGCACGACCCCACCCCGCCCACGGGCGAGGCTGCCGACGAGCAGCGCGTTGGCCAGCCGGGCCTCCGCCTCTGGCCACGCGAAGCCGGCCAGCACCGGATCCTCGGTAGCCACCAGCACGTCGCCCCGCGGATCGCCGAGCGGCAGCCAGGCCTCCGCCCCCTGGAACAAGACGAGGGGTGGGCGTCCGAGACCAAGGGTGAGCGGGTGACCGGTCGCCATGCGGGTAGTCAGGGCGACACCGGGGATCGGCAGCAGCCGAGTCGTCAGGTCGACGGCGCCCGCCTGGCCGTCCTCGGGGTCCGTCGGCGGCGGTGGCTCCCAGCTCTTGACGCTGGCGAGCTCGTGGCTGCGCAGCCAGCCGACGGAGCGCCCGACGCCGATCACCACGCCCCCGGCTTCCACCCACCGGGTGAGGCGTTCGGCGAAGGCCGGGGGCCAGGCGCTCGCCTGATCACGGCCGTCAGGCAGCACCAGCACGTCGAGGCCGGCGAGGTCGGCATCGGCGAGCGAGCGGCCGGCGATCCGCATCACGGGCAGGGCGAGGTCGGAGTCGAGCAGCGTCCAGAGCGAGCCGAAGCTGGTCGCGCTCACCCCCTCGCCGGCGACCACACCGATCCGCGACGGGTGGACGGCCACGACGTCGCGCGAGCCGAGATAGACCCCGCGGTCGGTGGACGAGGAAGCCACCCGGTCGACGGCCACGCCAGTCGCGCTCGCCAGGTCGCCGAGGACGGCCGCGGGGTCCGCGTCGTTCTCGGCGCCCAGGATGACGAGGCTGCCAGCCGGATAGGCGCGCGACCCGACGCTGAAGCCCTCGGTCGCAACGCGGTAGCGAATCCCTTGGCGCTGTAGCCCGGCCTCGAGGCGCCAGGCCGCGAGGCCGGCCGGGGCGACCAGGTAGCCGAGGCTCCCGGTACCCGTGATGCCGGCGACGGGGACGTCTCTGGCCACCAGGTGCAGCTCGCGGGCGCCGTCCACCTCCCAGGTCTGCACTCCGTAGGCGGCAGCGAGACTCCACGCCGTCACGTCGTAGAACTCCGAGTCGCGGCCGGTCGCCACCCGCGCGCGCTGCCGCTCGAGGTAGCCGGCCGGCATCGGCGCTGGATCGAGGAGCGCTCGCAGCAAGTTGCCGAGCGGCTGGGCAGTGCTCGCGGCCAGAGTGCCAGCGGGGAAGGGACGCCGTGGTATCTCGGCGCCCTCGCCAACCGGACGGTCGAGGACCAGCCGAGCCTCGACCTGCGCAGCGGCGGCGGTCGCCTGGACACCGATGCCATGCCGGCCCAGGAGCTCGGCCAAGGCGACGCCTTCCGGCTCGTCAGCCGACCACAGATAGACCTTCGCCGGAGCCGTCGTCGCCGCCTCCCGGGTCGCGGCAAAGTCGGCGAGGAGCTCCGCCCGACCGGCCGCCGCGCGGCCGAGCGTCGTGAGCGAGGTCAGCAGGTGACGCCCCACGCGATCGGCAAGCGTCAGGACGCGGCCGTCGGCCAGGGTGAGAGCGGTGCCGGCGGAACCGCCGCCAGCCATCTCGTAGGTCATGCCGACGGCACCGCGCAAGCCGGGGTAGGTGTCGCCGTAGGCCGGATAGAAGAGGTCGTACTCCTGATGGGCGAAGTAGCGCCAACCCAGACGGTCGAAGGCCTCGCCGTTGGCCCGCCCAAAGCGCTCGAGCCAGGCCAGCGAGCGGGGATCGAGGGCCGGGTGGACGGGTTCCGCCGCCGGCGGGAAGAAGTACGACGACTGCGGGTCCATCTCGTGGAAGTCGACGTAAACGAGGGGTTCCCACGCGCGGTAGGCCGCCAGGCGGCCACGCGTCTCGGGCTGGGTCGCCCAGGCCCAGTCGCGGTTCAGGTCGACGAGGTTGTGGTTGGTGCGACCGCCCGGCCAGGGTTCGTCGTGCTCCGCGGCGAGAGGCGCTGCCTCGCCGCGGCCGCCCATCTCCTGGTTGACGAAAGAAACGTAGCGCTCGTGACCGTCGGGGTTGACTGCCGGATCGAGCAGCACCACCACCTGGTCGAGCAGCGCGGCGACCTCGTCGCCACCGGCAGCCAAGGTCCAGGCCAAGGCCAGGGCGGCCTCGCCGGACGACGCCTCGTTGCCATGAACGCCATAAGCCAGCCAGACGACCGCCGGCTGGCCGGCGATGAGAGCTGCGCGGGCCGTCGGCGAGAGGCCGCGCGGGTCGGCGAGGCGCAGCTGATTCTGCCGGATCTCTTCGAGCCGACCGAGGTTCTGCGAGCTGCTGAACGCCGCCAGCAGCAGGGGGCGGCCCTCGGGCGTCTCGCCATAGGTCTGCAGACGAACCCGGTCACTGGCTGCGGCAAGGATCTCGAGGTAGCGAACGGCCTGATCGTGACGGGTAAAGCGCTCGCCGAGGGAACGGCCGAGGAACCCCGCAGGCGACGGCAGGGCGCCCACCATGGGCGACAGCGGCACCGCTCGTCCGTCCGACAGCGGCGCCAGAAGCGGCGGCTCCGCCGCGGCAGCAGCCGGCCGGCCGCCGAGGAGGGCCAGGACCCCGAAGAGCACGCCCCGAGCCATCTGGCGCAGGTGCAAACGGCCGGTACGAGAACGAAAGGGCGACATGGGCGAGAGGAGCGGCGGCGTGGCCGCCGGCAAGGGAGCGCTCGAGGGCTCAGCCAACGAAGCTGTCGCTCGAGATCTCCAACCGCTTCATCATCTCATGGAGGGTGGTCGGCTTGACCTGGAGGAGCTCGGCCGCGCGCTTCTGCACACCGCCCGCGCTCTTCAGCGCCTTGATGATGAGCTGCCGCTCATAGGCCGAGACCGCCTCCTTGAACGAGACGCCGTTCGCCGGTTGGGCGGCCGGCGGGAGGGCGAACGAGAGTGGCTGGCGCACCGTCGGCGGCAGGAGGTCGACGTCGAGCGTGTCGCCTCCCGACAGCACCACCGCGCGCTCGATCACGTTCTCGAGCTCGCGCACGTTGCCCGGCCAGGGGTAGTCCATCAGCAGCTCCATCGCGCGCGGCGAGATGTCGCGCAGCGGCTTCTCGTTCTCGACCGCGTAGCGGCCGAGAAAGTGGCGAGCCAGGAGCGGCACGTCTTCATTGCGCTTGCGCAGCGGCGGCAGGTTGATGGTGATGACGGCCAACCGGTAGTAAAGGTCCTCGCGAAACGCCCCTTGCTGCACCGCCCCCTCGAGGTCGGCGTTGGTGGCGGCGATCAACCGGACGTCGGACTTCAGCGTCTCGATGCCGCCGAGACGCATGAACTCCTTTTCCTGGATCACCCGCAGCAGCTTGGCTTGGGTGTCGACCGGGATGTTGCCGATCTCGTCGAAGAAGATCGAACCGCCATGCGCCAGCTCGAAGAGACCCTTCTTGTGCGCAATGGCGCCGGTAAACGCCCCTTTGACGTGGCCGAAGAGGTTGCTCTCCAGCAGGTCCGACGGCATCGATCCCGAATTGACCGTGACGAACGGCCCCTGGGCGCGGCGCGAGTGGTGGTGGATGGCCTTCGCCACCAGTTCCTTGCCGGTGCCGCTCTCGCCCAGGATCAGAATGTTGCTGCGCGCCGGTGCCGCCAGTTGGATGAGCTCGAAGACCTGCCGCATCGGCCGGCTCTTGCCGACGATGTTGTCGAAGCCGAAACGCTGCCGAAGCTGTTCGCGCAGCGAGCGATTCTCCGTCTGCAGCCGACGCTGCTCGAGGCCCTTCTTGACGGTGATCAGGACCTCTTCGTTCTTGAACGGCTTGGGGATGTAGTGGAAGGCGCCGTCCCGCATCGCCTCGATGGCACCCTCGATCGAGGAGAAGGCGGTGATCACGACGACGACCTGGTCGGGGTCGCGCTGGCGGACCTGGCGCAGCACCTCGAGCCCCGACATCCCGGGCAGCATGACGTCGAGCAACACGAGGTCGACATCCTCGCGCTCGAGCACTGCCAACGCCTCCTCACCGCTCCGCGCGCTCAGGGTGTGGTAGCCCTCGCGGCGCAGCAACGCGGACAGGACGTCCTGCAGGACCTCCTCGTCGTCGACGATCAGGACGTTCATGGCAGCGTTGGCGCTCCTGGGCCGCGCGGCGACCTGGCCGGAGCGCGGGGCGAGACCGATCGTGTCAACTGACACGGGCGAGACGACGGGGCAGCTCGACCTCGAACCGGCTGCCCTGTCCCGGAGCGCTCGTCGCCCGCAAGGTGCCGCCGTGTCGACGGGCAATGTTATAGCTGATCGACAGGCCCAGCCCGGTGCCGCCGCGATTGAGCTTGGTCGAAAAGAAGGGCTGGAAGATCTTCTCGAGCGCCTCGGGGGCGATGCCAGTTCCGGTGTCGGCCACGCCCATCACGACGCTCTCTCCGGCGGCCGCGAGGTCGATCGTCAGCCGGCGCGGCGTGCCAGGGGGGCAGCCGGCCATCGCGTCCAAGGCGTTGAGGACGAGGTTGCTCACCACCTGCTGCAGCTCCCCCTCGTTGCCCACCACCGCGACCTCGTCGACGGGCAGCGACCAAGTCACCTCGACGGCCGCTTCGCGAATCCGCTCGTCGAGGAGCGCCACCGCTTCGCGCATCACCGGCACCAGGGCCAGCGGGGCCTGCTGATGCGGCTTGTCGCGCGCGAACTCGAGCAGGTTCGAGACGATCCGCGCGGCGCGGAACGTCTGCTTTTCCACCTTCTCGAGCAGACCCCGCCGCGGATCGTCGAGGGGCGTGTCGGCGAGCAGCATCTGGGCGTAGCTCGAGATGCCGGTGATCGGCGTGTTGACCTCGTGCGCAACGCCAGCCGCCAGCATGCCGAGGGCCGCCAGACGCTCCTTCTCCTTGAGCGTGTTCTCCATCGCCACCCGCTCGGCGACGTCCTGCACCACCAGAATTCGCTCGTTGCTGCCGCCCATTGGCGCCAGCGACAGCTGCAGGAAGCGCTCGCGACCCGCGTCGTCGCGGAAGGAAACCTCGAGCAGATCACCCGCGGCGGGCAGCAGGGACACCGGCAGGATGGCGGCGAGCTCCTGGCCGGCGCAGACCGGCCCGCTGGCTCCGATCAGCGTCGCGAAGACGTGATTGGTCTCGACGATGCGGCCTTCGGGGTCGAGCACGGCGATGCCGGCCGGGGACGACTCGATGATTCCCTGGTTGTGACGCTGCAGGGCTGAGACCTGGTCGAGCTGGCGCTGCAATTGCCCGACCAGCTGCGCGTTCTCGATCGCCAATGCCGACTGGTTGAGCAAGTTGCGCACGAGCTCCAGGTCGTCGGTGCTCAGGGGTTGGTCGCCGTCCTTGTGGCCGGTGAGGACCAGGCCCAGGCGGTTGCCCCGCACATGCAGCGGGAAGGCGTACCGATAGCCCGCCGCCACCAGACGCTCGAGCGGCGAGGGCTCGGGCAAGGGCAGGCCACTTGCCTCGAGAGCCAGCACCTCGGCCTGCCAGATCTCGTCGCCGAAGTCAGTGGGGGCGATGCTCGACGGTAGCGCCGACTCAGCGCGCAGGATCGCGAGCCGCTCGCCTTGCACCAAGTAGAGGGTCGCGCGATCGAGCGAAAGGGCTTCGGTCAAGTGACGGATGAGGCTGCTCGCCAGGCGCCCGAGCTCGCGCTCGTGCAGCAGCTCGCGGCCAAACCGGGAGAGCGCCTGGCGCTTGCCGAAGGTGTGACGATACTGGAGTCGCTCGAGCACCTGACCGAGGCTCCGACGCGTCGGCACCAGGAGGCCGGCGATAACCAGGCCAGCCGCGAACGACACCACGCTGCGGGCCATCGCCAGCTCCTGCGGCACGCCCCGGCTGACGGCGAAGTGCACCAGGGAGAAGCCGAAGACGCCGAGCAGAATCGTCAGGCTCGAGGCCAGAGCGTCACGGACAATGACCCCGATATCCCACAGCTTGTAACGCAGGATGGCGTAGGCAAAGGCCAGGGGCACGCAGGCGAGCGGCGCGACGGCAACCGTGGTCACCAGGGTAGGAAGGTGGCGACCGAGCGCCAGCGGCAGGACATAGAGCAGGACGAACGGAACATAGCCGGCAGCCATGCCGACGGCCACCCACATCAGCTGACGATTCTGCTCCCAGCCGGCGTTTGCCAACAGGCGCCGGACGAGAATGACGACGGCGACCAGGCCGGCGGCCACCAGCAGGTAGAGCTCGAGGCGGTCGAGAATCGCCAGGCCGGCGGGGCTCGGCGCGCCGGCGAGGTAGCGTCCATTGGCGAGCGCGAGGTCCGCCTGGAGGGTCAGCAGCACCGCCGACGGCAGGTAGAGGAACGGCAGCAGCGCCCGCCAGCGCGCGAGCAGCGGCAGCCGGCTCGGGAAGACCAGGAACAGGTGCAGGGTGAGTGGCGGCAGCAGCAGGCGCGCCAACTCCTCCACCAGGTAAGCCGCGCGGCCGAAGGTATCGAAGGCACCGTTCGGGCTCAGTAGATAGACGGTGGCCGAGGCCAGGCACCAGAAGTGGAAGACCAGAGCTTCGGCACGCCGGTCGCGGAGCAGCGTGTAGCCGCCGACCAGCAGGTAGAGCGCACCGATGAGAGACAGGACGAGGTACGGCCAGTCCACCGCGAGGGGCGGCCGCGCGTAGTGGAGAGGCACCAGGACCTCGCCGCGCTGGACGACGAGCTCGCTCGACGGCTGGTGGCGGAGCGCCGTGCGCAGGTCGCTCTCGCTCGACCCTGGCCGCTCGCCGTCGACCAGCAGCAGGCGGTCGCCAGGGGCCACCGCCGCGCCCGGCCCGGCCTGCGCTACCTGCCACAGCCCCGCCGCCCAGCGCACGCCGAAGCCGAGCGGCTGAAAGGTCTCGACCTTGCGCGAAAAGGCAGCGCCGCCGAGGGCCACCACCACGGCGCCCAGCAGGACGGCAACGACGAGAACCGAGGAACGCAGGCGGGAGGGTGTCGAGATCAACGCAAAGAGGCCTCAGCTACGCGCCGAGCAGAATCCGTGCCACCGAGACGGGTCGCTGGATCAGCGAAAACCCCTCTGTTTCGAGCAGTTTGCGCAGGAGTGTCCAGGAACTTGGAGCAAATCCAGCAAGTTGGATCCAAACGGACGGCGAGTACCCGCCGCCGACGGCGCCGAGCGACGCGAGGGGGCCGCTAAAAGGAGACGGCGACGCCGCCGGTGACCTGGCGCCGCAGGGCGCCGTCGCTGGTGGCGGACGCCAGGGTCTCGCCTCGCGACAACTCCATATTGACCCGCAGCGCCCAATCCGCCGACAGGTCGAGCAGCACGTTCAGGTCCTGCGACAGCAGGAGCTGCAGGCGCTCGACCGCGACGTCGGTCGCCCGGCCGCGGCCCGAGATCGGATCGAGGTGCTGCTCGAGGTGCTGGAAAGCCACGAAGACACCGGTCGACGTCCGCTCGAACCTGGTGTCGAGCGAGGTGACCAGATAGCGGACGGCATTGCTGTACGGCAGCTTGTCGCGCCCAGTGAGCTCGCCGCCACCACCGACCGCGACGCTCGAGCTCAGGGTGGCGAGAATCCGCGGGGTGAGCTCGTGAGTCCAACTGACCTGCGCCTCGGAAAGAGCATCGCCGCGAACCAGGAAGAGGCTCTCGAGGTGGTTGAAGACATCCTCGTTGAAGTAGAGCCGCAGGGTGTCGGCGAACTCCCGGTGGGTAACTCCGAAGCTGAGGCGCGCGCTGCCCTCTTCAGGCTGGCGAGCCAGGAACACCCGGTAGCAGGCATTTTCGCCCAGCTCGCAGGTGCTCGCTTGGTCGTAGAAGGCAGGGATGAAGTCACGGCGCGAGTCACCGCCGTCGACCCGCAGACGGTGGCCGATCGTCGAACCGACCTGCCAGTCGCCGCCCAGTTGAACCACGAACCCGCCCCGCGGCACGAGCGATGTCGAGCCGTCCGCTAGGGTCGTGTAGAGACCGTATTCGACGAGAAACGCCGGCTGCACACGCGTGCCGCCGAGGGCGTAGAGATCGAGATTCTCCTGCGGCAGCCCCGCGCCGGCGAGGAATAGGCTCATCGAGCGCGCCGCGAGGTCGTCTTCCCGCAGGCGGTACCGCAGACCGGTCTGGATCGTCGAGCGGTCGTCGAGGCGCGCGGTGTACGACCCCTCGACCACCCAGGTCCGCGACGCCGCCGGCACGCCGACGAGATCCATCCAGCTCTGCCGATAGAAGTTGTTCTCCGCCGTGTACTGGGCCGCGAAGTCGGACTGACCGTTGCGGCCGATGCGCTGCGACCAGTTCACCTGGTAGTGCTCGAAGTCGGCGCTGTTGCCGGTCGCACCGTCCGCCGTCAGCGTGTTGGTCAGCGTGCGAACGCCGACCGACGTCGACTCCGGGCTCTCCAGACGGAAGGTCATCGCGCGGCTCTCGCCGACCGCCAACGGCTGACTGGCGGCATCGACCGCCGCCAGCTGGCGGTAGTCGCCGGTGAGCCCGATCTCGTAGCCACCGACCGCGCCCTGCAACCCCAAGCGCCCGCCGGTGACCTGCGCCGCGCCGTAGTCAGCGAGCGCGTCGACGCCGGCCACGGCTTCCATGCGCGTCCGCAGGTGGCCGGCGCTGGCAGCCACCTTGGCGGCGGCCAGCAGAGCTCCACGGCGCTCGCCGGCGTCGATCGCGGGATTCGCGAACAAAGCGACCTCGATGTCCCGCAGGACGTCCGACGGGATCTCGCCGCGCACGGCCCAGAAGTCATCACGCGCCGCCTCGCCGCTGAACGCCTCGCCCTCGAGCTCGAGGTCGACGGACTGGCGCAGGTCGGCCGCCGCGCGGGTCAACATGACGACGGCGGGGAGGAAACCCGCCTTGAAGGCAACGACCTTGTAGAGCCCGGCCGGCAGAGCGTCGAAGCGATAGCCGCCGTGCTCGTCGGTGGTGGCCTTGACGAGCGCCGCGTCCGCCAAGTGGTAAAGGTAGACCGAAGCGGCGGCGAGCGGCGAGTCGTCAGCCAACACCCGGCCGCCGAGCAGGCCCGGCGAGGCCTGCTGACCGACACTGCCAGCACCGTCGGCGGCGGAAACCACCGCCGGAGACACGGTCGCGAGCGCGACGAGCAGGGGGGCGAAGACGCGTACACGCATGGCTGAAGGAGAGTCCTCTACGGAAACGAGTGTAGGGCGGGGTCCGAGCCTTGTCAAACGCCCGGGCCGACTGCTCGGCGCACGGGGACGAAGCGCCGCCAGGCGGTGACGGAACCCCTGCGCTCAGCCAGTGCCGGCCAGCCCGTAGCGCTTCATCTTCGCCTTGAGCGTGTTGCGGGCGATGTCGAGGACCCGCGCTGCCTCGCGGATGCGGCCGCCGGTCTGCTCGAGGGCCTCGCCGATCAGTCGCTTGTCGAAGGCGTCGAGGATCTCCTGATAGCCGCCGTTGGCCAGCCCGGCAGCCGGCGTCGCCGGAGACGACGTGATCGCCGCCGCCGCCACCCCGACCGCCGCCGGCTGCGGGCTGATCCACGGAAAGTCGCGCACCGCGAGCACGTCGCCGTGGGTGAGCGCCAGGGCGCGGTGGATCGAAGCCTCGAGCTCGCGGATATTGCCCGGCCAGCGGTGCTGCACGAGGAGCTCGAGCGCTGCCGCGTCCATGTCCTTCCTCGGGATACCGAGGTCGCGGCTGATCTTCTCGAGGAAATGCTGCACCAGGTAAGGGATGTCCTCCCGGCGCTCGCGCAGCGGGGGCAACACGATCGGAATGATGTTGAGGCGGTAGTAGAGGTCCTCGCGGAACTCTCCGCGGACGATGGCGTCCTCGAGATCGAGGTTGGTCGCCGCCATGATCCGGACGTCGACCTTCATCGTCTTGGTACCGCCGACGCGCTCGAACTCCTTGTCCTCGACGACACGCAGGAGCTTCGACTGCACCGAGCGCGACACCTTGCCGATTTCGTCGAGGAAGATGGTGCCGCGGTGCGCGAGCTCGAAGCGGCCGGGCTTGAGGGCCATGGCGCCGGTGAAGGCGCCCTTCTCGTGGCCGAAGAGCTCGCTCTCGACCAGGGTCTCGGGCAGCGCCGCGCAGTTGAAATTGATGAACGGCCCGTCGCGGCGGGCCGACACCGAGTGCAGGATGCGCGCCACCAGGCCCTTGCCAGTGCCGCTCTCGCCACGCACGAGGATCGTCGAGCTCGACGGCGCGATACGCTCGATCGTCTCCTTGAGCTCGTGAATCGCCCGGCTCCGGCCGACGATCGAGCCGAGGTGGCGATTCGACAGCATTTCGTTGCGCAAGACCTCGTTCTCGGCCTTGAGCTTCTGCCGCGAGGCCTGGATCGAGCCATACAGGCGGGCGTTCTCGATCGCGAGCGACGCCTGATCGGCGAACGCGGCGAGAAACTGGAGGTCCTTCTCGGCGAACAGGTGGCGCGATCGACAGTGGTCGATGTAGATCGCACCGACCAGCTTCTCGCGAATCGCCAGCGGCACGCAGAGAATCGACAGGATGTGGCTGGCAGTGATCGAAGCCGCGCCGGCGAAGCGGGCGTCGGTCTGGGCGTCGACGGTCAGCACCGGCTCGCGCTTCTCGAGCACCTTCCTGACCACGGTCTCGGAGAGCTGCCGCCCCTCGACCTCGCTGTCCTTGCCGAGGTTGCGCGCACTCGCCACCGACAGCTCGCCGGTCAGGGCGTCGACGAAGACGATCATCCCGCGTTCGGCGCGCAGGCGTTCGAGCACGAGGTCCATGATCCTGGCCAGCACCTCGTCGAGCTCGAGCGTCGAGTTGATGACCTTGACCACCTCGTAGAGGCCGACCGGGCCGCGTCGGCTGGCTTCCAGGCGGTGGCGCTCGCGCACGTGCTCGATGACGCCGCGGCACTTGTCGACCTCGCCGGTGGCGCCGAGGCGCTCGAAGGCGATCAGGGCGCGGTCGAGCCGCTCGACGGCGATGTCGGGATGCGCCGTGCGGACCCCCCACTCATAGAGGCTGCGGGCGTACTCGTAGGGTGCCTCGATCTCCTCGAGCAGCCGGACGCCGGCCCCGAAGACGGTGTCGGCCTCCTCGAGCTCGCCGCTCTCGATGAGCAAGCGCCCCTCGATCGAGCCCAGCTTGCCGAGGCCGAAGCGATCGCCGTTGGCCTCGAGCCCGCGCCGGGCTTCGGTCGCCAGGCTCTGCGCCGCCGCCCGGTCGCCGCGGCGCAGCGCCAGGTCGGCGAGCGAGGTCTGCAGGCGTGCCAGGCCCTCGCGGCTCCCCGCCTCGCGTGCCAGCACCTGCGCCTGCTCGAGCTGGTTGCGCGCCGTCTCGAAGTGCTCGCGGTCCTTCTCCACCAACCCGAGCTGCAGACGGCACTGCGCCTGCAGGTCGCGGTCGCCAATCCGCACCGCAGCAGCCAGCGCCTGGCTGGCAAAGCGCTCGGCGTCGCCCCAGGCGCCGCGCTTGCGCGCCAGCGAGGCGAGTTGCGCCAGGGCGGACACCCGATCGGGGTGCTCCGGGGTGTCGGCGAGGAGCTTGAGCACCCGGTCGTAGTGACGCTCGGCACGCGTCCAGTCACCGAGCACCTCCTCGACCTCACCGAGGGACAGCCGCGCCAGCGCCTCGGCCTCGCGGGCGCCGATGCGGCGCTCGATCTCGAGGCTGCGCAGGAGCGGCGTCCGGGCAGCGCGGAAGTTGCCGCGGCTGCACTCGAGGATGCCCAGATTGTTGAGCGCGGTGAGCTGGCCCCAGAGGTCGTTGGTGCGCTCACAGAAGGCCAGGTTCTCGGCAAACAGGGCAAGGGCACCGTCGCGGTCCCCGGTCTTCCACAGGATGTTGCCGAGGTTGTTGCGCAGCTTGCCGAGGAGCCGGTCCTCGCCGGCGACGGTGGCCGCCGCGAGGCCGCGGCGGACCAGACGGCCGGCGCGGCGCATGTCGCCGCGGGCATAGAAGATCATCCCCAGCGAATTGAGCAGGCTCGCGCGCTGGCGGTGAAAGCCGTGGCGCCCGGCGCGTCGCAGCGCCTCGCGGGCGGTGGCGAAGGCCGCGCCTTCGTCCTCGGAGTGCTTCTGCGCCCAGGCCTTGCCGTGGAGGAGGTCGATCTCGAGCTCCGGATCCTCGACCCCAGCCAGTTGCTCGAGCCCCTTGGCGAAGGCCTCGAGCTCGGCGTCGCGCTCACCGAGCCGACCGTGCACGCGACCCGCCCGCAGCCACAGCGACGCCCGAAAGCGACGGTCCTCGGCGCGCCGACCGAGGCTCGCGACCTCGTCGAGAAGCTCGCGGTAGATCCGCAGAGCGCGGGCGTAGACGCCGGCCGACACCAGCGCGTCGGCCTGGGCGGCCCGGGCCTTGGCGTGCGCGAACAGGTCGCCGATCTCGGCCGCCACCTCGGCCGCTCGGCCGTAGAGCACCGCGGCCTCCGCGTGGCCGTGGACGCCACGCGCGGTGTCGGCGCCGGCGAGCAGATAAGGCAGGCTCCGAGCGCGTTCCGAGCCGCGCCAGAAATGTTCGGCGAGGGTGGTCACGAGGTGCGTCTGCCCGGCCTCGACCCGCTTCTCGAGGATTTCGGCGAGGGCGAGATGCAGCTGGCGCCCGGCGGCGGGGTCGAGCGCGGCGTAGAGCGCCTCGCGGAGCGCCGGGTCGGCGAACCAGTAGACGGCGCCAGCGGCCTCCTGCATACGCTCGAGGAAGCCCTGGGCGACGAGGACCGCGAGCTGCTCGTAGATCTCCTCCGGCGTGCTCTCCAGCATGTCGGCCAGGGTCTTGAGCAGAAAGGGCTCGGCGATGACGGCGGCGGCCTCCAGAGCGCGCCGCTCGGCCGCCGGCAGGTGCTCGAGGCGCTGGCGGTCGAGCTCCTCGAGCGTCCCCGGCCTACTCGCCAGCTGTTGGAGGGCCTGGACGGCCGGCTTCCAGTCGCCACCCCGGAAGCGCAACACACGCTCGTCCACCAGATAGCGGACCAGCCGCTGGATCGCCGCCGGCCGGCCTCCCGACCGTTCGTAGATCCAGTCGTAGAGCGCCGGCAGCAGGTCCTGGGTGCCGAGACAGGCGTCGACCAGCTGCTCCGTCGCTTTGCGACCGAGCGGCGGCAGGTGCAGGAAGGTGATCTCGTGCGTGGTGTCGAGGAGGTCGCCCTCGCCGTCGCCGCCGTCGGCCGGCGGCCGGCGGCTGGCGACCACCAGCACCGGCAGCGCCCGGAGCTCGGTGGCGAGGAAGCAGAGGAGCTCCTGGCTCTCGCGGCCCGCGAGGTGCAGATCCTCGACGATCAGCACCAGCGGCGAGGCGCGCTGGGCGAGCCTGGCGAGTTGGTTGACCACCTCGCGGAACAGCCGGTAGCGCTCGCCCTCGTCGCCGCTCTGAGCATGCACCTTGAGGGCCGCAAGATCGAGCCCCAGATGGCGGAAGGCCTCGGCCAGGGCGAGCAGCGGCTGCGGTCGGCCGGCCAGGGCGCGGCCCTGCGCCAGGGTGGCGCCGTCGATCGCGGCGAGCAGGCGGAACTCGCGCAGCAAACGCGACTTGCCGAGCCCCTCGCCACCCTCGACGACGACCACGCCACCCTCGCCATGGGCGGCGGCGCGCAGCTGCTCGCGCAGGCGATGGAGGAATTCTTCGCGGCCGATGAGGGTCGAGGCGAGCACCGTCCCTTCGCCGAGCGCGGCGGAGTCGACCTCGCGGCCGGCGGCCCGCCCGAGCTCGACCAACAGGCGGCCCGCCGACGGAAAGCGCCGCTGCGGGTCGCGCTCGAGCAGGCGGCGAATGATGGCGACGAGAGGCGCCGGCATGTCCGGTGCCAGCAGGCTGGGATCGGGAACCTCGGGATCGAGGTGAAAGCGAATGGCCTTGGCGTCCTCACCGGCCGACGGCAGCACGCCAGTCGCCAGCTCGAACAGGGTCATCCCCAGCGAATAGAGGTCGGCACGGTGGTCGTAGGCGTCCTGCAGCAGGATCTCGGGCGCGGTGTAGGCCAGGGTGCCGCGGATCAGCCGGTCGAGCGGTCCGCGGGCGTTCTGCGCCAAGCCGAAGTCGAGGATCTTCAGCCGATAGCCGCTGCCGGGGCTGGCGGGCGGGACGAGCGGGACGAGGCCGAGGTTCGCCGGCTTGATGTCGAGGTGGACGATGCCATGCCGGTGAATGTGCGCGAGACCGGCGGCGGCCTGGATCGCCAGGTCGTAGAAGAGCTCCCAGTCGCCGGCGGCGACCGCAGCCGTCAGGCTCTGGGTCGCCAGCAGCTCCATGGTGATGAACGGGAAGTCACCCGGCAACACGCCGAAGTCGTAGACCTCGACGACGTTCTGGTGGCGGACCTCGGACAGCAGGCGCACCTCGTGGCGAAACCGCACCAGGTCCTCGGCGGTGCCGGGCTGGAGCGCCACCTTGAGCGCCACCGGCCGGCCGGCGGGATCGGCACCGATGCGGATGCGGTAGATCGCGGCGAGCGGCGAGCGCGCGACCTCGCCCTCGAGCAGGACATCGCCGAGCACGCGCTCGAGATCGGCGAGGTCGGGGCCGCCCTTGCGCGCCCGCAGCAACGGCGGCGGGGGCTGGGCGGGCGCTTCGCCCTTGGGCGTGCCGCCCCGCGGCGCGCTCATGGCGCGCTGCTCCGCTCGCGCAGGCGACCGGCGGCCACCAGGCGCCGGCGCACCGCGGCGCGCAGGGCCGCGATCCCGTCACCGGTCACCGCCGACACCGCGACGCCATCTTCGTCGTCGCGGACCGCGACCTCGAGCCGGTCGCACTTGTTGAGCACCCGCAGCACGCGCTCCGGCGGCACGCCTAGCTCCTGGAGCACGCCGCTCGCCACCTCGAGCTGCTCGCGCCACTGCGGGTGGCTGCGGTCGACCACGTGCAGCACGAGGTCGGCCTCGGTGACCTCCTCGAGCGTGCTGCGGAAGGACGCCACCAGATGGTGCGGCAGCTTGCGAATGAAGCCGACGGTGTCGGCGAAGACCACCGCGCTGCCGTCGTCGAGGACGCCGCGGCGCAGCTTGGCATCGAGGGTGGCGAACAGGCGATCCTCGGCCGGCGTGCCGGCCGCCGTCAGACGGTTGAACAGGGTCGACTTGCCGGCGTTGGTGTAGCCGGCGAGGGCGACCTGGATCGCGCCGTCCCGCCGGCCGTGGCGTTGCGTCACCCGCGAGCGCTCGACCTTGCCCAAGTCGAGCTTGAGCTTGGCGATCTTCCGGCGCAACACGCGGCGGTCGGCCTCGAGCTGGGTCTCGCCGGCGCCGCCGCGCACGCCGATGCCACCCTCCTGGCGCTCGAGGTGACGCCAGAGCCCGGTGAGCCGAGGCAGTAGGTACTCGAGCTGCGCCAGCTCGACCTGGGTGCGCGCCTCGCGCGAGCGGGCGCGCTGGTGGAAGATCTCGAGGATCAGCCCCGAGCGATCCATCACCTGGCGATTGAAGATCTTCTCGAGGTTCTTGACCTGCGACGGCGCCAGGTCGTCGTCGAACAGCACGAGGTCGATCCCACGGGCGACGATCTCGCTCGCCAGCGCCTCGGCCTTGCCCTTGCCAATGAAAGTCGCCGGCTCGGGCGCCGGCCGCGCCTGCAGCACCCGCGTGACCACCGCCACGCCGGCACTGCGCGCCAGCTCGACGAGCTCGTCCAGGTGCTCCTCGACCACGCCCGGCAAGCGCCCGGGTAGCGCCAGAGCCACCACCGCGGCGCGCTGGGCGCCGGCGTGCCCCAAGGCGGCTGGCGGCGGCGGCGCCGCCGCCTGGGGGCGCGACGGGCGCGACGGGCTGGAGGAAGGAGACGTTCGTTTGGTCATCGAGCGGCGCCCAGGAGCGCCCCCTGCCCGAACGCAGGACCGGCGCCACAGCAAGAGGAAGCTGGCGCTATTCTATGGCCACCGTGCCCGGATCAAACACT